>PVBE012703266.1_pt1 | contig 52630 bp, 54 predicted proteins | sample 1631181 | NCBI WGS metagenome assembly PVBE01 (sample SAMN08397723, study PRJNA350692) | Marine metagenome, whole genome shotgun sequencing project. | isolation source: water | place: Pacific Ocean | collected 2012-04
ATGTCGTGAATAAGTAGGCCAGCGCCAGTCGAGCCTGCCCGCTGTGTTGCATCATGGTGGCGGCCGCCAACGTGCCCAAACACATGCCACCAGGAAGGGCCCACCTCAACCAACTCGCGTCGCTCAATGCGGACCACCCAGACGCTAACCCGACAGTCATGGCAAGCAGAATCAACCATCCTCCCATGTACAGCGTGACTTGCGAGATCGTGAGCCGGCGGCTGTCTACAATCCAATGCGATTCAGCCCGTTGGATCGTCTCATACAGCCGCTCGAGTTGGGCCGCCTCCCGATTGGTGACGAGCCCCTGGCGCTGCCAAGCCCGCGTGTCTTCTTGTCGCTGGCGTACCTGCTCTTTGAATTGTTTAGTCAGTTGCGACGGTCGCGCCGCAACCAGTTCGCCTCGCATGTACCGGGCTAAGTCAAGACCAAGACTGCGGGCGTCTGGATATCGAAGCGAGGGGTCGCGTTCCAAGGCTGCCATTGTGATTCGTTGCAGCGGCCAGGGCGCCCCAGGTGAGAGATCCTCGGGCATTTTAGGTTTCGTTGTTTGAACTGTCTCTAGAAAGTGACCCTGTGAAACTGCTGACCACGGAAGTTGATTGGTCATGGCCCTAAAGAGCAGTACGCCCAGCGCGTGCACGTCCGATGGGGGGCCTGGCGCAAACTCATGCGTGAATTGTTCCGGGGCTGCATAGCCTGGCGTTCCACCTGATGAGGTGCCAGGCGTGCCAGCACTCGCCCGTGCCAAACCGAAGTCCACCAGAACTGGCGTGCCCGCGCGATCGACCAAAATATTGCGAGGCTTGATGTCCAAGTGCAACAGGCCTACATCGTGCAACTCGCTCACCGCGGAGACGATTTGCGTGATCATTGCAACTCGCTGCTGGAGATCGAACTCTCGCCAGGCTGCGTCAAGTTCGATGCCATCAATCCAGCCCATGACGAGGAACGGCGCCTCGCCATCGCAGATTACCTCGTAGACAGGCGCGATTCCAGCATGACGGATGCCTGCCATGGCCCTGGCTTCATCCAAGACTTGTGTCTTGGCATTGGAGCCCAGCGCCCCAGTCAAGAACTTGATCGCGACCCGGCGATTGAGGCGTTGATCCTGTGCGATAAAGACTCGGCCCATGCCTCCTTCGCCTGCAATCGATTCGATTCGATAGCGATCACCAACCATATGTTGCGCGGTGTTCACATTAAGTTGGAGTTCTTCAGGTGCACGTCTTGGTGCTCGATCGCTTGCCGAGTCAAGTGGAACGGTGGGCACCTCGTCAGGAATCAGCTGGTCGTCGTCCCGAACGTCGCTCATAGCGCGTTTCCAATAGCGGTGGCAAGTCCCTCGCCGCCGACGAGTTCGCCAGCATTCCACTTGATGCCCAAGCCACTTCCGTCGGAGTGCTTGGGAATGATGTGGAAGTGCACATGGAAGACAGCCTGATTAGCCGCGGCTCCGTTGTTTTGAAGAACGTTGTAGTCGTCGCATCCAGTGACCGCCATGATGGCCCTGGCAATTCGTGGAAGCACCCGGCCAACAGCCGCAGCACTGTCGTCGCTGAGTTCGTGCAGGAAGGCGACCCGCTGCTTCGGGATCACCAAGACATGCCCAAGACTCAGTGGGGCGACATCGAGGAAGGCCAGGGTGTGGTCATCCTCAAATACGCGATGGCAGGGGATCTCGCCGTCGAGGATGCGTCCAAAGATGGTTTGTTCGGTGGGCATAGTGAGCACGATACATCGTGATGGCTTTTTGCATGGTTCCGTGGTGGCGGTTCCAAGCCGATCTATACTTCGCATATGGCCCCCGCCCAAATGCTTTCGACCGATCTGATCAGGAATGATCTTGACCGGTGGTTTATCGAAGATGGCTTTGAGAACGGCGATGTCACCAGCGAAGTCACCATTGCGAGATCTGAACGGGCCTCGCTGCGGCTGGTTGCACGCGAGGCCATGGTCGCGTGCGGTGTTGAGCCGATGGCCAGAGGTATCGAAGCGTTCGACATTGGGATCACGCTGGTTCCTACGGTGGCCGAAGGCCAAGTTGTGTCTGCTGGCGACGAAATGGGGCTGCTGCGTGGGGATCTTCGTGGAATTTTGTCCTTTGAACGGACCCTCTTGAATGTGATCGGCCATGTGTCAGGCGTCGCTACGACGACGCGGCGGTTTGTCGAGGCAATTTCCGGAACCTCAGCGGTGATCACCGACACGCGCAAGACGACTCCGGGTCTTCGAAAGTGGGAGAAGTATGCAGTTGTGTGCGGTGGGGGCACATCGCATCGCGAAGCCTTGGACGATGCGGCGCTCTTCAAAGACAATCACTTTATTGGGCTCTCACCGACTGAAATGGGCGAGGCGCTGGTGATCGCAATCGGGCGAGCTAGGGCTGACCGCGACCTTTCCTTTGTAGAAGTTGAAGTCGATACGCTTGCGCAGTGTGATGTCGTGCTGCAGTTGGATGGAGTCGACATCATCCTCCTAGACAACATGCCTCCCGACATGATGCGAGAAGCGGTCTCTCGGAGAGACGCGTTGGGCTCGAACATGCTGCTGGAAGCCTCCGGCGGCATTACGCTTGAGACCGTGCGCGCCGCTGCGGAGACAGGCGTCGATCGCATTGCCGTTGGCGCTGTGACGCGCGATGCTCGCATTCTGGACATTGGTCTCGACGCGTGAACGATGTGACGCAGATCGCCAGTTGGCCCGATCGGATTGAGGCGCTTATTGAAAAAATCGGTCCGCCTCTAACAACCCCTCGCGTGCTGGCCGAGTGCGGCTCTACGCAAGATCAAGCCCGCGCACTTGGCCTAGGCGCGGTAGTCGTAGCAGGTCGGCAGACCGCTGGCCGCGGGCAGCAGGGCAATCGATGGGCAGATACAGGTTGTGACGGACTGGCCGTGAGCGTGGTGCTTGAGGCAACCACAAAGCCAGAACGCTCACGCGCGGTCGCTTCGGCGATCGCCGTTGCATTGGGCGAGTTGTTGCCGCGGAGATTGCGGATCAAGGCACCCAATGATGTGATGCTTGATGGCCGCAAACTTGCCGGCGTACTCATCGAACAGGCCGATGGGCTGGCTGTCATTGGAGTCGGTATTAATGTGGGGCAGGAACGCTTTGAAGGCGAACTTGCCCAAACCGCGGTGAGCCTGATGCAAGCAGGCGTTTCATGCGACCGCATGGATATTTTGGAACTGGTCTTGCCGGTCATCGTCGATGCGTGGAAGGGCGACTGAACCGATCACCCCCAAAGGTCAATCTCGGCTGAGGCTCATCGGTCCTTCCATCCTTGGGCCAATCGCCAGCAGCGGTGAATCTTCTTGTTGCGAAAGTCGTCCGGGATGGTGCGGTGAGAGATCTCGTGACATCCGAATCCATCTGGAATGGACTGGGTATCCAGTGAGAATCGCCGCGCATTGGTTGAGAAGAAAATCTCCCCCTTGGGGGCGACAAAACGTGCGATCCAAGCCAGCAACTCGGTGCAATCCCGCTCGATGGTGAACGATTCAGATTTCATGCGTTTTGAATTCGAGAAGGTTGGCGGGTCACAGATGACGATGTCGTATTGATCCTCGTCATTGGCGGGTCCCGCCTCGAGCCATTGCAAGCAGTCGACCTGCTGGATGCGATGGGCATCGCTTGTATGGAAGCCATTGAGTTCGAGGTTACGCTTGTACCAATCCAGATATGTGCGGGAGAGATCGAGCGTGTAGGTGGACGCCGCGCCGCCTGCTCTGGCATATACGCTGAACGCGCCGGTATAGGCAAAGAGGTTCAATACCCGCTTGCCCGAGCAACGCTCGCGAATTGAATGGCGAAGCGGACGATGATCGAGGAATAATCCGACATCAAGGTAGTCCGTCAGATTCACCTCAAACCGGAGGTCGCCTTCCTGCACGGTCTTGGTGCGACCGTCTTGGCCCTGTCGTTCGTACTGTTCACGCCCCCCCGATTCGGCACGCTGCCGACCGCGGTGTTTGATGTGTAGGTGTTCGGGCGCGATACCAAGACCGTCGAGGATCTGGGTGGTGGCCTCCGCCTGATGCGCCGCGACGTCCTCGGTGAGTTCATCCCGCTTGCGGTGAAACAGCCAAGCCACGGCGTCGCCGTCGCGGGCGATGTCCTCGGCGTCTTCATGGGCGTACCAGTCGATGATCGCCGGATAGTCGGGGATATCCCGCTCGTAGAGTCGAAAGCATGATGTGCCACGTTTTCGGCCCCACTTGGCAAGGTGTCGCATTCGATTGGCCAGTCGGGCTCCAAGCATGGAGAGGGAAGACTAGCCGCTGCTGGCGTGAAGCATGGGCCTGTATGCTAAATCGCATGTTCAAATCGTGTGTAGTTGTGATCGTCGCGGTGTTCCTGGCAGGCTGTGGCGCAACTGGTCCTGTTGTGTACAACGCAGATCTTCGCGGCGCGACCTTTGATGCCTACCACGATGCGTTGGTGGGGTACTACCCCGACGCCAAGCAGGTTGGTATTGATACGCCCGAGTTTCGCCAGAAGTGGAGAGACGCAGCGGTCCAAGCCGATTCCATCACCGCGTACTACCACGCGCTGGCGGGCATGTGCGCGGCAGCCAAAGACCCGCATTTGGTGTTGCGGCCCAACTATGAATTGTGGGAGAAGCACGACGGACCGCTTGGGGCGACGGATCTCTCTGTGCAGCAGGTGCACGGTCGGCCCGTGCTGTGGAATCGCGGGCACGAAATGCTTCGGTCGTTTGGGATGCCGATCGATGCTAAGGACAGGGCCATGGATGGTTGGACGGTGGAACGTTTCAACGGATCTGAACTGATTCAAGAACCGCTGGGGACCACGCTCAACCTCGGTCCGGAAAAGTCGAAGTTGCTTGTCACGCTGCGTTCACCTCTAGACGGCGAGAAGTGGGAACTGCATCGCCGGCGTGGATTGAATGTCACCGTCGAAGGGCGGAACCGGATCAAGGTTGGTTACAGGCAGCGGATGATTCGGTCAGAAACCAGAGACCAGAATCGAGCGATCATGAATGACTGGGCGTTGGAGGCCGACACGGCTGAGGTCTATCACGGCCGTTTTTGTTCGGCGTGGCGGTTAGACGATGTGGGTGTGTTTGTGTGGACTGCCGGAGAGAAATTGCCCCCCAAGACCCCTGCATACGAAGAGTTGCAGACGGATCTTGATGCGGCCGCGGATGTACTTCGCCTCGCACGGTGCACGCTTGTGGACCTTCGATTCATGGGCGGCGGCAATTTGTCGGGATTCACGGTTGTGATGGAATACCTGCTGTCCAACAGCGTCACGATGACGGCCGCCAAACGCGAGTTCTTCGGTTTGGTCAAGCGGGTCAGGACCATTTCAGACAGCAAGTCCATCATCCACGGACCGACCGTCATCCTGATCAACGAATTCACGGTCAGTTTTGGCGAGTGGATGGTATCGCTCCTTCGACGTGATCTGAACGCCACGACCGTCGGTGCGCGAACGCGCGGCGCCGAATACTGCATCGTCGAAGTGACTGGGCCTGATGGATCTGAACTCCGCTTCGGAGGAGATCCCTACGAACGATTCGACGATGTGCCGGCATTTCAAGGCGTTGGGATTATGCCCGATGTGGTCGTGGCGACTGCAGATGCCGATCTTTTCGAGCATCCCATTGTCGACACGCTGGCTGACACGCACGAGCGGCAGTGGCAAGTGGCAATGGATGTGCTCAAGGAATTGTGTCCTTAGCACACCTGACTACGGCGCTTCGTACACCGATCCAACATCCTTAGATGAGCTACATCAGGTTGTCGGCATTGGCCTGGCCGTCACGATCGATGTCGGGCAGGCATCCCTCGCCCAGGCCGGCAATTCGCACAACGTCGGTTCCGTCCGACAGAATCAGCACGCCCCGCGTGGTTCGTGCGCAAACAAGTTGCAAGCGAGCAGATTCTAAGGGGCAGCCTCAGATTCCGGACACCCACCAATTTTCCTGCTCAAGGGGGCTGGGGTGTTCAATCATCATGAGCCGTGATGTCAGCCGGGGAATGCCGTGATGAACATCTTGAGAGAGGCGATCAGCAGGACGACCGCTAGCAGGAGCCGAATTCCATCGCCTAGGAGTTTCTTGGCGCCTAGACCAGAGCCGATCAGGCCTCCAGCAACCGCGGCGATGATGAAGTACCCCAAGGCGGGCGGCAGCGTCGGCGCGTCTGTGATCACGCCGCCCAGGCCTGCGATGGAATTAACCAATACAAATACGACCGTGGCGGCCGCAGTTCGCTGCGGGCTTGCCCAGTTGGTCAGCAGCAATAGTGGGGAAAGAAAAATGCCTCCGCCGGTTCCGGTCAGCCCAGCGAGCAATCCAATCGACCCTCCGGTCGCAATGGCGATTGATGTGGTAGGCAACTGCGGGGTTCGGGTGGCGTTGGTGTTGAGGGCGTGCGGTTTGCGTGATGCACGCACTCGCAAGATCAGCACTACTGCGGCGTATAGAAGCACGAGTCCGATGAGTGGTTTGAATACCATCGGGGGGAGATTCCACAGACCGCCGATGAATGCCAACGGGACCGCTGCGACGGCGAACGGCCAGAATGTGCGCCAGTCAAAGTGACCAGCCCTGATGAATTGCCAACTTCCGATCGCGCTAACGAAGATGTTGAGCGTTAGCGCCACGGCTTTCATTTCTTCTTGCGGCATCGCCGTCAGGAGTGCCAGAACGGCGAGGTACCCCGATGCGCCACCGTGACCGACTGAGGAATACAGAATGCCAATGATAAAAATGGCTGCTGTGAGTACTATCACGGTGATCATCATGTCAATGGTAGTTGTTGCTGCAAGGTGATCGAACACGACTTGGTCTGCTCAGGATGTGTCGACTACCATCGCAAACTTCGATGGATCGACCTTAGGACCCAATCACGATGCCCTTTGAGTGGATGGCACATCCAATCCGTGAACAGCCGATCAAGGGCGCATTGGCCTCGATGCTGGTGCTCGCATGCGGTGTATTGGTCGCGCTTGCGGTGGGGGGCCCACAGACAGGCCCGCTCGCAGGTGGCGGGGCCATTCTCTTTCAGCTGCTGATTCTCAACCGCTTTTTCTTGCCCAGCCGCTACAGGATCGATGCCAACGGAATTGCTGTGCGATACCCAATGAGGGCGAAGTCGATGAGGTGGTCGGAAGTGGCTCGCTTTCGCCACGATCAGGTTGGTGGCTACGTTTCGCCACGGAGAAGAGGCGGCGCATTGGATTCCCGGGGCATCAGTTTGCTTTTTGCCGGCCATGGGGCGGAGATCGTGGAACTGATTCAGGGCGGCATGAAGGCCAACAAGCCAGATTCTGCGGCAGATTCTGGACACCCACCCGATACCACGGCCACGTGAGCGGGTCTGCTTCCGCTACCATCACGACTTCGATGCGAGAGCGACTACCGATCAATATATGTTCTTGTGCGACAGCATTTTGCGTGAACAGGGCCGCCTCGACGGCGAATCCCGTGACGCAAGCGCTTGTGACATCAAGAGATAAATCTACTGGTGGTCGAGTTGGGGTTGTGTTGTGAGCTGGCAGGACGGATTTCGCCATGCCTTTGCTGTCGATAAACCTGGCCCCTCATCGCCGACGGACCGGCAAGTTGAACTGGTAGACACCCTGTGCAAGGCGGTCGTCAGACGCAAATTGGTGACGCCAGCGATCATGACGCTGCAGATGTGCCGGCCGCTGAATTTCGTCGCGGCCCAAGCCATGCACTTCTTTCGGCCCATCGCCTCGGTCGTGCTCGATGGCCAAGCAATCAAAGAGTTGGCCACATTTCTTGAGCATCGGGGGTCGGTCGAGTACCTTTGCCGCCGCTTGGAGCATTGGGACCGCATTGGTCCCGATTCCAATGACCCAGTAGGAGCCCCAGACGCCCAGTCCGCCCCCGCGGATGAGGGTGACGGACCATCCGATGTCGCACACGATCGATCCTGAAAAGATCAAGGTCATCCTTGCAACCGATTGCGGGAGCACGACCACCAAGGCCATTCTCATCGAGTACGTCGATGGCGAATACCGACAGACCCAACGCGGCGAAGCGCCTACGACCGTCGAGAAGCCATTCGCTGACGTCACGGCGGGTGTGCTCAACAGTGTTTCGGAAATCGGCGAACTCGCCGGGCGTCGACTCGTTGATGACAACGGCCGCATCATCTCGCCTGCAACCGATACGCAGGGCTGCGACATCTACATCTCGACATCCTCCGCAGGCGGTGGTTTGCAGATGATGGTCGCGGGCGTCATCGCCGAAATGACCGCCGCAAGCGCCAAACGCGCCGCCCTCGGTGCCGGTTCCATCGTGATGGATGTCATCGCAGCCAACGATGGTCGCCGCCCCCATGACCAGATCCAGCGTATTCGGGACCTGCGACCCGACATGATTCTCATCTCCGGCGGCACGGACGGCGGCACCGCCGACAAGGTCGTACAGATTGCCGAACTCATCGCCCCAGCGAAACCCCAGCCGCGGTTCGGTAGCAACTACGAGATGCCTATCATTTACGCGGGCAACAAAGATGCTCGCGACGCGGTGAGCGATGTCTTTGGCGAGGAAGGCTTTGATCTACAGATTGTTGACAATCTGCGGCCCGTGCTGGAGCGAGAAAATCTCGGTCCGGCCCGCGATAAGATTCACGACATCTTCCTTGAACATGTAATGGCCCAAGCGCCCGGGTATGAAAAACTCATGGAATGGACCGGCGCGCCGATCATGCCCACCCCTGGCGCTGTGGGTGACATCCTGCAGACCGTCGCGAGAATCCAAGATATCAATGTCGTCGGCGTCGACATCGGCGGCGCCACGACGGACGTGTTCAGCGTCTTTGATAACACTTTCAATCGTACGGTCAGCGCCAATCTCGGGATGAGCTACTCCATCTCGAATGTGTGCGCCGAGGCGACGATGCCAAACGTGCTGCGGTGGGTACCATTTGACATGGACGAGCGGGAACTCCGGAACCATGTGAAGAACAAGATGATCCGGCCGACCACTATTCCCCAGACACGCGAAGCATTGATGTTTGAGCAGGCCGTCGCGCGTGAAGCACTGCGGCTGGCTTACAAGCAGCACAAGGAATTCGCCACGACCCTCAAGGGCGTGCAGCAGCAGCGAACGGTCGGCGACACCTTTAGTCAGCAAACCGGCGGCATGACCATCGTTAACAATATGAAACTTGACCTGCTTGTGGCATCTGGCGGTGTGCTGAGTCATGCTCCACGCATGCACCAGACGGCCATGCTGCTCATTGATGCCTTTGAGCCCGAGGGCGTCACGATGCTGGCCAAGGATTCCATCTTCATGATGCCGCACCTAGGTGTGCTGGCAAGCGTGCACCCCAAGGCCGCCGAGCAGGTATTCGATCGTGACTGTCTGGTCTATCTGGGCACATGTGTGTGCGCCGCGGGTACGCCAAAGCTCGGGAAGACGTGCTTCAAGTACGAACTCAGCGGCGATTGCGTCGAGTCCGGTGAGATTATCGGAGGCGAACTCAAACTCATCGAGATGGGTATGGACGACCGCGCGACCATCACGATCACGCCGGGTCGAGGCATCGATCTGGGCGAGGGACCGGGCAAGAAACTCGAACGCGAAGTTCGAGGTGGTACCGTCGGGCTCATTCTTGATGGACGCGGTCGACCGCTTACCCTTCCTGAAGATCGAGCCGCCTGCCAGAAGACCGTGCAGGGTTGGGTCGACTCGCTCGATGTCTATGCCCAAGAGAAGGAGCCGGTCGCCGTTTGAACGGCGCGGAGCACACCGATGGCCAAGGCCTATACACCTGGATTGCTGGTGACCCGCCACAAGAAGCACCGCTGCATACGGCGGCTTCCGATTGCAGGCGAGGTCAAGGTATCCGTGGGCGACACAGTCTTGGCCGATGACGTGGTCGCCGAGACCAGTCTGCCCGGTGACATCAACCCGATCAACCTTGCCAACATGATGTCGCTTCCCCCCAAGGATGTCGTTGAGTGCATGCTCAAGAAGGAAGGCGATCCGATCTCTAAGGATGAGCCACTTGCCAGGAGCAAGGGCATGTTCGGAATGTTCCGGACGATTGCGCACTGCCGCTACGAGGGCACCGTCGAAACAATCTCACCGGTCACTGGCCAGGTCATCATTCGCGGAGCGCCCCTTCCGGTAGAAGTGCGAGCGTACGTGGGTGGCCAAGTCGTTTCAGTCAGAGAACACGAAGGTTGTGAGATCGAAGCTGACGTCGCGTATGTGCAGGGCATCTTCGGTGTCGGCGGCGAGACGCACGGTCGCATCATGATGGCCTGCGATTCGCACGATCAGGAAGTGACTGCTGCGATGGTGACGGACGATATGAAAGGCGCCATCGTGATCGGCGGCGCTCGTATGTCCGTAGAGTCGATCGAGAAGGGTCGCAATGTCGGCGCTGCAGCCATCATTTCTGGTGGCATCGACGACGAGGATCTCAAAAACCTGCTCGGGTATGACCTCGGCGTCGCTATCACTGGTCGCGAGAATTTGGGAATTACCGTGATCGTCACCGAAGGGTTCGGAAAGATCGCTATGGCCGAGCGGACCTTTGCCATGCTCAAAGATCATGTGGGACAGGAAGCCTCGGTCAATGGCGCCACGCAAATTCGCGCCGGTGTCATGCGGCCCGAGGTTATTATTCCGCTCGCTCAGGTTCCGGATAACGTACATGGCCGTGACTCGGAGAGCGGCGAACTTGCAGTTGGTCGAACCCTCAGAGTGATTCGTGACCCATGGTTCGGCATGATTGGTGAAGTGTCCGCACTTCCCGCCGAGCCGCAAGTACTTGGCTCTGGATCAAAAGCTCGCGTGCTGGAGGTGAAGTTCCCCTCTGGCGAAACGGCCATCGTGCCGCGAGCGAATGTGGAACTGATATGGGAATGATGGCCATGATGAGAGTCGTAGTCCTCCTGCTTGCGGCGTTGGCTGCATCGGTATCGTCGCATGCGGCGGTTGTCGATCTTGCCCCGCCCACCGATGTGGCAGCAGAAGATGTGCCCGATGACGTCGGAACGCAGATGGAGGTGACGTGGGAACTCTCTCCCGATGATGTCACCCCTGCCAAGGGCAAGACACGACGCGTGCTTGGCTACGCGGTCTTCCGGAAAGTCGCGCCCAACGCCGGGCGGCTCGAGAGCATTGGCCAGGCAGCTGCCGATGCCAGTGAAATCGGCTTTCCGGCGAACTTCGATTTCCAGGATACGCAGCCGGTTGGTTCGGTTGCCTACGGCAATACGAAGTTTGTCGATGAGAATGTCGAAAGCGGGTTCGCCTATCTCTACGCGGTAGTAGCCGTTGGCCCGGGCGGCTCGGTCTCGCCGCTGGCCCAAGCGTCCATCCCAACGACGGCCCAGATGCAATACTTCAACGAGGGCAAATTCTGGTTCCTCATGATCACGCTGATCATTAGTCTGGTGATCGTCGCTTTCGTGTGGATCGCCAAGCGCGGTGGCACGATCAAAGTGCGTCCCATCGCCGGTCTCGAAGCTGTGACCGAAGCGGTCGGGCGAGCCACCGAGATGGGCAAGCCCGTACTCTTTGTCCCCGGCATTCTGGATATCAACGATATTCAAACCGTCGCGGGCATTACGGTGCTTTCGAATGTGGCCAAGACAGCGGCGGAGTACGACGCGATGCTCAAGGTGCCCACTGCCCGCTCGCTGGTCATGACGACTGCCCGCGAGACGGTGGAGGCGGCCTACCTCGGTGCGGGGCGACCTGATGCCTACAACGAGGACAATATCTATTACCTCACTGACGAGCAGTTCGGCTACACCGCTGGTGTACAGGGCATGATGGTGCGTGAGAAACCGGCAGCTTGTTTCTACATGGGTGCCTTCTACGCCGAATCGCTGATTCTCGCCGAGACGGCCAACTCGATCGGGGCCATTCAAATCGCCGGTACGGCCATGCCCTCACAGCTGCCCTTCTTTGTTGCGGCGTGTGACTACACGCTCATCGGTGAGGAGTTCTTTGCCGCGTCGGCCTACCTCTCGAATGATCCTGAGCAACTCGGGTCGCTCAAGGGACAGGACATCGGTAAGGTCATCGCCGCGGGACTGTTGATCGTTGGGTGCATCTCGGCCACGCTGGCGGTGGTTGTGCCAAGCAAAGCGTTCAAGATCACCACGCTCTACATCACGGACAACATCCTAGGTGTAGATGGTTTCGAGCCCGAGGAGGATAAAGTTGCCGAGATCGATGCGGAGTTAGAACGACTTCTGGATGATCCAAATCCCCGAGGAGGTGATTCGTGATTGCCAAACGAACCATTCCACTGCTCATTGCGGCAGTCATCGGGTTGCTCCTCATCGCCACCTACTTCATTCCGTCGACGGAACAGTGGGGGGCCGACGCGATGGAGATGTTCATCATCCTCGCCGCTGCAGCCATGGCGCTCGGAGCTGGCAACCTCATTCTGCTTAACCTGTCCAAGGTGTCCGGCATGCGACCGGGCTGGGCATACTCGATCATTACGCTGCTTGCTTTCTTTGTGTTGTTCTTCGTGGGCATGTTCAAGATCGGTGCACTGCCCACAGCGGGCACGCCCGACAACACCTGGACCGCTCCGGTCATTCAGGACGGTGCCCCTTTCTGGTGGATGTATCAGTACGGCCTTGTGCCGCTGACGGCCACCATGTTCGGCATGCTTGCGTTCTACATCGCCTCGGCGGCCTTCCGTGCCTTCAGAGCCAAGAACCTCGAGGCCACACTGCTGCTGGGCACGGCCTTTATCGTGCTGCTCGGCCAGGTGTACGCGGGCGTCTGGCTGACGAGTTTCCTTCCGGATCTCGATAGTTACGTTCTGTCGCTTCCGGAAGCAAGCCGTGATCTGGCCACGGCTGTGGGTATGCAGTTGCAGTCGTCGTCGACGATGTCGCTGAAGGACTTCAACTTCGACGGAGTCGCGTATGCGGCGATGTCGCCTGATCAGCAGGCCATTGCGGCAGGCGCCTTTGAACATCTCAGCGGATGGTTCTATCAACTGCTCAACGGATTGAGGCTCGAGAATCTCACGCAGATGATTCTTGATGTACCCCAGAAAGCGGGTAACCGCGCCATCATGATCGGCATCGCGCTTGGAATCGTCTCGACTTCGCTCAAGGTGATTCTCGGTGTTGATCGCTCCTACCTCGGATCGGGAGACTGAGCCATGATGAATCTACTCCGTAGCATCGACCGTCGCCTTATCTTCCTACTGATGGGGCTGGCCGTGGCCATTCCCATCTTGCTCCGGTTCGCGCCACCGACGGATGTGGCACCGATGGACCGGAACGTATTCAATGCCATCGAGAGTCTTCCCGACGGTTCTCGCATCCTGCTGAGTTTCGACTTTGACCCTGGAAGTCAGGGCGAGTTGCTGCCAATGGCGATGGCCTTCACCCGCCACATGGCCGAGAAGAAGCACAAGATCTACTTCATGTGTCTCTGGCCTCTTGGCGAGCCATTCGTAGAAGATGCGATGACCATTTTGACGGAAGAGTATCCCGACATGAAGTACGGGACGAACTACCTCTCGTTTGGCTACAAGCCGGGTAACGAGGCGGTCATCAAGAACATCATTGTCGACTGGAAGCAACTCTTCGTGACCGATTCGAGGCGTACGGATCTCAGCAAGATCCCCATGACGGCCAATATTAAGTCGGCCAAGTCGATGAACCTCATCGTTAATGTCAGCGCAGGTGACCCGGGAACCAAGCAGTGGGTTCAGTATGCGGCAACGCCTGCGGGCCTGCCAATCGTCGCCGGCTGCACTGGCGTGCAGGCGCCGTTGTTGTATCCATATGTTCCCAAACCATTGGGTGGCTTGCTCGCGGCCATCAAGGGCGCGGCGGGCTATGAGCAACTGGTCATCGAGGCCTACCCTCGGCTCGCGGAAGAAGAATTCGTCAAGGCTCGGTATTCGACGACCTCCGCACTCCAATACATGGGGCCACAGTTGGTAGCACACCTGCTCATGGTTGTACTGGTCATCGTTGGAAATATCATCTTCTTCGCTGATCGCAAAAGAGGTGTCGCATGAGCGCAGAGACAACACCAATTCCAAGCGGTGGCGGTGGACTGATTGGATGGGTCATCAGCTTGGCGATCATCGTTGCCGGCATGGTGGTGGCGGGCTTCATGCTCGACGCCGGCCAGGTCTACATCGTGCCCACCGAGAAGACCTATGTTGAGTACACGCAGACCAACGCAGTTGATACGTGGTTGCCAGTGGACTCACCAAACGCCAAGGAACTCCAGTGGTATGGCGCCGACGTGACCGAGACCAAAGAGCAGCTCATGACCAAGAGTGATGCTGATGCGATGGGAATGCCTCAGGCGCGTTGGATGGAGGCTGAGAATGCCAATCGCACCGTGTGGGTGGGGCATCTGACTGGGTCTGAGATTCGTACTGAGTGGCTACCCAAAGACATCCCTGCTAATGAAGGCTGGACTGCGACCGGAACTGTCGTGTCATGGGAGACCAGCAAGTCCTTGCCGGCCACCATGGCTGCCGCTGATCGGCCGGAGAATGCCATTGTGTCGACCAGTCGCACACTTGGTGTCTGGCTTGCAGCCATCCTGACGCTGTGCATCATGTCCTTCCTGATCGGCGACAACCCCTTCTACAAGACCGCTGAAGCGCTCGTCGTGGGCGCGTCGGCGGGGTACTACGTGGCGCTGAACTTCTACACCGGTATCGTCGACAAGTTGCTCATCAATGTCTTCCCCGGCCTTGTTCGGTCTTGGACTACGCCCGGGTTGTCATTCGAGCAGGAGTTCCATTGGATTTACATCGTGCCGGCGGTGCTGTCGATCATGCTGTTGTGTCGTTTGCTGCCAAGCGGTGGGTGGATTGCACGCTGGCCACTGGCCTTCATCATTGGTGCCACGGCAGGATTCCGGCTGACGTCATACATCGAGTCTGACTTCCTTGAACAGATCAAGGGCACGATTACTTCGCTGTGGGTCGTCGATACTGGGAATCAGTTCATGTTCTGGCCATCACTAGGCGCGATAGTCATTCTCATCAGCGTGCTGTGCTGTTTGGTGTACTTCTTCTTCTCGATGGAGCACAAGGGATTTGTGGGCAAGACGGCTCGCCTTGGCATCTTTGTTCTGATGGTGACCTTCGGCGCGGCCTTCGGTTTGACGGTGATGGGGCGAATTACGCTGCTCTCAGACCGTTTCATGTTCCTCTTCAAGGATTGGTTGCATCTCATGTGAGGGCCTATGGGCATCTGAGGCTTGGTGGCTTCCCCTCATTCGCTTCCCAAACGCGGGTCAACCCCAATATTATTGACAAAAATCCCCCTCTGAGATACCCTGCGTGGCTTGCTGAGCCCTCGTTCGGCACCTTTTCAGGAGTTCCCGATCATGGCGGTACCAGCCTTTCGGACATCCCCGGCTCGCAAACGCAAACGACGCAGCCACCACGCACTGGACAAGAGCAATCTTGTGGAGTGCCCATCGTGCGGAGCTACCAAGCATCCGCACGGCGCCTGCCGTGATTGTGGCTTTGTTCGTCCGGGATTGACCCTGAAGACTTCCGGCACTGTCTGATTCCGATGCGTATTGGTGTCGATGTCATGGGCGGCGATTTGGCGCCGGCCCCGATTTTGTCGGGTGCATTGGCTGCGGCGGAGTCGTTCCAGCCGGGTGATCAAATGGTGCTATTTGGTGATCCCAAGATCATCCAAGCGGGTGTGGCGCGGTCATCCCTGCCTGAGGGCATGATCGAAATCATCGCGACGACGGATGAGATTTCCATGGAGGAGTCACCGGTCGAAGCGGTACGTGCCAAGACCAAATCCTCGTTGGTGCAACTGGCCAAGATGGCTGGTCCCAAAGCAGAACACCGACTCGACATGGCCGTGTCGGCAGGTAATACCGGCGCCTTTGTCGCCGCTGCTCAGATGCACATGCGTCGCCTGCCTGGTGTAGCTCGCCCCGGAATCGCAGCGGTCATCCCGACCTTTGCTGGCCCGGTGACCTTCATCGATGTTGGCGCCAACATAGACCCCAAGCCACACCACCTGCACCAGTACGGAATCATGGGCACCATCTATTCCCGCCGCGTGCTGGGTATTGAAAATCCGCGAGTGGGACTGATGAACGTCGGTGGCGAAGAGCAGAAGGGCACCGATGACATGAAGAAGGCCCGCGAACTGCTGCGGGAAGATCCTTTCGTTGACTTTGTCGGCTATGTCGAAGGCCGAGCCGTCTTTGACGGGGCCTGTGAGGTCGTCGTATCAGATGGGGTGACGGGCAATGTCACCATCAAACTGGCCGAGGGTCTCAGTCGAGGTATTTTTAAACGATTGCACCGAGAACTCGAAGATCATGACGAGGGGTTCGTCGAGAGCTTTGCGCCCATTGTCAAGAAACTCTATTCCGAGTACGACTACCACGAGTATGGCGGCGCACCCCTGTTGGGCGTCAACGGCGGGTGCCTCATCTGTCATGGGTCGAGCAAGGAACGCACCATCATCAACGCAGTGGCGGCGGCTCGACGATTCGTGGACCTTGGTGTCAACAAAATGATCATGCGGACTGTCAAGACCGAAGAGGTGAGCGTCTGATGGCCATGCCCTGTGGGGTTCGAATGGCGGGTGTTGGATCAGCTGTGCCTGAAGGCAAGTTGACCAATGCCGACCTTGAAAAGATGATGGACACCTCCGACGAGTGGATCGTTCAACGGACGGGTATTTCTGAGCGGCGAGTGCTCGATCACGACAAGGGCGAGAGCCAACTGCAGTTGGCGATCGATGCTATGCGTGGCGCGCTCGATGATGCGGACATGGTCGGCGGAGATCTGGATCTCATCATCCAGGCCTCGGTCAGTTCGGCAATGACCTGCCCTTCCAATGCAAGCAGAATCGCGGCAGCGGTTGGCGCGCAGCCAGCGGGGGCATTTGATCTGGTTGCAGCATGTAGTGGCTTTGTCTATGCGATGAATATCGCGGATTCACTTATTCGGTCCGGACGGCACAAGGCGATCGGTGTCATTGGATGCGATGCGATGAGTACGCTTGTGGATTACGAAGAACGCGGCGTGTCGATCCTCTTTGGTGATGCGGCTGGCGCAGCGGTCTTGGTAGCCGATGACGATCCAAATCGTGGCTGCATTCACCAAGTTATTGAAGGCGATGGACGAAATTGGCTTTCGCTCTATATTCCAAGATTTGAGCGGGATATCCCACCGGATGCCACCGCGGCAGCTACCAAACTCGGCTGCCTGCGGATGGATGGTCGTGATGTTTACAAGTTCGCGGTGGGCAAGTTCCGCGAGGTGATTAAAAACGCAATGGAATCGACTGGCAAGACAGTCGACGACATTTCACAGTTCATCTGCCACCAATCCAATATCCGAATCATCGATTCGGCCAAGGAGAAGCTCGGGCTGCCAGATGACAAGGTGTATATCAATATCGATCACTATGGCAATAGTTCAGCCGGGTCGGTTGGTTTGTGTCTCCATCAGTTGTGGGAGGCTGGCAAGGTCAAGCCCGGCGATACCATCATCATGGTGGCATTCGGCGGAGGAATGACTTGGGCGTCCTCTGTGTGGAACGTCTGAGTTCTCGCCACACCGGCAGGGACCCACAGAGAGCCTGTACCATGCCCGGGATGCGTACCGTTGAGACCACAGTCTTGTGTCCAGGTCAGGGCGCCCAAGCCGTTGGCATGGGTCGGTCGTGGCACGATGCCAGCGAAGCGGCCCGGGCAATCTTTGCGCAGGCCGATGAAGTGCTGGGCGACTCACTTGGGGCACCATTGAGCACGCTGTGCTTTGAGGGCCCCTCGGACGAACTCAATAAGACCAACATCAGCCAGCCAGCAATCTACACCTGTTCGGTCGCGTGCTGGCGTGCCATGTATGGCGACGCCCGTCCGGCAGTGGCGGCTGGACTGTCACTTGGCGAGTGGACGGCCCTCCATCTTGGCGGCGCATTCACGTTTGCCGATGGGCTGCAATTGGTGGCTACGCGAGGCCGGCTGATGCAGCAAGCTGCGGTCGCCAGCGATGGTGGCATGATTGCGGTCATGGGTATGGATGAATCACAAGCAGATGCATTCTGCGAAGAAGTACTCGCCCAGTGCGGTGGGGGCGTACTCGTTCCGGCCAACCTCAACGCCCCGGGTCAGATTGTGCTCAGCGGTGATGCGGTGGCCTGTGAGCGTGCCGCGACGGCCTGTGCAGACCGGGGCTGGCGTGCCACGCCACTGACCGTTGCCGGTGCCTTTCACTCGGCGCACATGAAACCAGCGGCTGAGGCCATGTCGGCTGTGCTTGCCGACACGAGCATTAACGTGCCAACGAGTGAAGTGTGGTCCAACGTGACTGCGGCGGCCTATCCTACAGGGGATGTTGGGGCCATTGGCAGCACGCTGGTATCACAGATCACCAGCCCGGTGCGGTGGTCTTCACAGATGCAAGCAATGATTGACGCTGGATACACGAAGTGGGCGGAACTGGCACCTGGCAAGGTGCTTCGAGGACTGATGCGGCGAATCGATCGAGCAACCAAGGTGGAAAACCATGATCAACCCGATGCAACAATTTCGGCCTGACCTTCGATGGCTCGCAGCGGCCTTGCTGCTTGGTGTCGGCGTACCCTCCGGTTGTGGTGAAGACCCACCTCCGCCACCGGCCAAGAAGCGGGCTCGTGCGGTACCCAAGGCGCCACCTCCGCCGGCAATGACGTCCATCGAAGAACTGATGGCCACGCACAACATCGATCCACGTGTGCTCCTGTCAGAGGATGATGCCCCATCGACCGATCCACAACGCATTGCGATTCTTGGGTTCTTTGATGGCTTTGCCACAGGGTCACCCGACCGCATTGCGCCGCTGCTCAAATCCACCGAACGCGAAGAACTCGAGTTGATGGTGGCTTCAGGTGATCTCGCTGCAATCTCCAGTCAGATTGAAGAGATCGAAGTGATTTCAGGCACTACGCCTGAGGGCGTTCGAGCGTACTTGGCCATCTACTGGCTGCCTAATCGTGCTGATGCGCAGATGTGGCTGGCCGACGAGACATCTGGCACCTTGCGGTTTGAAGCCGCCCCTGCGGTTCCTGGTATCGCCGAGTACCTTGGCCAATCCCCATTCGAGGACTGGTTTGCAGTTGTCAATGGCGAAATGCTTCAACTGAGCGAGCCTGATCTCGGCTTACTCGCCATCAAGGCGCGTCGCGACGAAGAACACGATGCCCAGCCTCCAGATCGTCCGTCGCCACCAAGTGGCGGCGGCGGTCCGCGCAGCCCAGGACTCTAGAACACGGCAGTTGGTTTCTTTAGACGCGATGCGTCGCAGGAGTACGACATGAGTGATGATCGACGGGTTGCCTTAGTGACGGGCGCCAGCCGAGGCATTGGTAAAGCGATCGCAACGCAACTGGCCGCGGACGGTCATTTCGTCATAGCGGTGGCTCGCAATGCAGATGCGTTGGAGGAAGTCGTGTCGCAGGCCATCGCCGACGGTGGTGCGATGGAGGCACGTCCGTGTGACCTGACTGATGACGCTGCCGTCGACGCTCTAGTCGAGGGCGTGGTATCTGATCATGGTCGGCTGGACATTCTGGTCAACAACGCCGGTGTGACTCGTGATGGGCTCGTGCTGCGAATGAGCGATGAGGATTTCGATCTGGTGATTACGACCAATCTTCGAGCCGCCTTTCGGCTCTGCCGCGGCGTGGCTCGTCCAATGATGAGGCAGCGGTGGGGGCGAATGATCAACATCGGATCGGTTGTAGGCCTGATGGGAAATGCTGGGCAGGTCAATTATGCCGCTGCCAAAGCCGGGCTCATTGGAATGACTCGGTCCATTGCCAAAGAACTTGGTGGCAAAGGGGTGACGGCCAATGTCGTGACGCCTGGGTTCATTGAGACCGATATGACCTCTGTGCTGCCCGAGGCGATGCTCAAGGAGGCCACGGCACGGCTGCCACTGCGACGGCTTGGCCAAGCCTCGGAAATCGCAGATGGTGTCTCATTTCTTGCCTCGGACAGGGCTGGATACATTACTGGCCACGTGCTCGCCATCGATGGTGGCATGGTCGGCTAACTCGTTTGCAGCGAGGCTTGTCCTCACAGTACAATTCTACGCATTACCGCAGGGAGTCCCCCTGCCAGCAGGAGATATTCTCGTGACGGAAGCAGAGGTCCAAGCCAAGGTTATTCAGATCGTGGCCGATCAAATGGGTGTTGAAAAGGCTGAGGTATCGCGAGACACAAGTTTCGCCAATGACCTCAACGCCGATAGCCTCGACACAGTCGAGTTGGTGATGGAATTCGAAGACGAATTTGAGACGTCTATTCCTGACGACAAGGCTGAGGCAATTCAAACCGTCGGGCAAGCCATCGACTACATCCTTGAGGCATCCAAGTCCTGAGCCGCTGTTCAAGCGGGTCCGGCTGGATTTCTTGTCGCCATGTCCACTGACGAACGTCGTGTCGTCATTACCGGTGTTGGTGCGGTCACTGACCTTGGGGTTGGCGCTGCACAGTTGTGGCGTGGGTTGTCCGAAGGAAAGTCCGGCATCAGCACGATCACTGCCTTTGAGCAGGATGATCAATGGACCACGACCATCGCTGGCGAGGCCAGTGACTTTGATCCACTGAACCACCTTGAAATCAAGGAAGCGCGCAAAGTCGACCGCGTCTGCCAACTGGGCATAGCTGCAGCTCTCGAAGCCGCGGTCGATTCGGGCATCGACTTCACGCAGGGCGACCCCTATCGACGAGGCGTTGCCATCGGATCGGGCATCGGAGGCATCCTTACGATTGAGGAGTACTACGTTCGACTCCTTGAGAAAGGCCCGAAACGACTGAGCCCCTTCGTGGTGCCCCGACTGATGGTCAACGCAACTGCTGGGCAGGTCTCCATCAAATTCAATCTCCGCGGCAGCAATATGTCTCCGGCCACGGCGTGTGCCACAGGCGGACACGCGTTGGCCGACGGTATGTCGATGATTCAGCGAGGCGCCACCGATGTCATGCTGGCCGGTGGTGCTGAGGCCGCAGTGTCCAAACTTTGCATCGCTGCATTCAGCGCGATGCGGGCCTTATCGGTTCGCAACGACAGCCCAACGGCAGCATCTCGGCCATTCGACCGCGACCGCGACGGATTCGTCCTCTCGGAAGGCGCTGCAGTACTCGTACTCGAGGAACTCGAACACGCCAAGGCAAGAGATGCTCGTATTTACGCCGAACTCATCGGCTTTGGAATCACCGGTGACGCGTACCACATTGCGGCGCCCGATCCAGCGGGAACCGGCGCCGGTGAAGCTATGAAAGTTTCGCTGAAAGATGCCGGCGTGACGGTTAGCGATGTCGGGTACATCAATGCCCATGGCACATCGACACCACTGGGAGATTCTGCCGAAGTAGCCGCAGTCAAGCGAGTGTTTGGCGACCACGCCAAGTCGCTTGCGATTTCATCCACCAAGTCGATGACTGGTCATGCCCTTGGTGCTGCCGGTGGCATTGAATCGGTGGCGACCGTGCTGGCACTGCACCATGGCGTACTGCCTCCGACGATTAATCTTGACAATCCAGATGATGGAATGGACTTGGACTTCGTGCCCAACGAGGCTCGCGCGTCACAAGTCGATGTGGCAGTCAACAATACGTTTGGATTTGGCGGACACAATGTGTCGCTGGTCTTCCAGCGTTGGAATGGTTGAACAGCGGGGGGCCGCTTCTTGAGAAATATCAGAAGGGCAGACTGAGTCCGGTGTACACCATGATGTTGTTGCGACCCGGGTTATTGGCGTACAGCGAAGCATTGGAAATGTGGAACCAGCGAACGCCGATGAGCCAACGTCGATTCTGGCCAATGTCCATCGTTGCGCCCAAGCCAGCTTGCGGCGTGAAGTTGAATTGTGAACCATCGAACGGCACCGGCTCGGTCGTGCCGAGCATGCCGCAGCCGAAGTCAACGTAGAGCGACCACGTATCCCGACTGAGGAAGTGCCACTCAAACATCAGATCGATTCCACCGCCGTATGAGTCTTGGCCTTCCTGAGAGAATCCCCATAACGTCAGTGATGGGGCAAAGGCGAAGTCATCTACCAAAAACCACTGCATGCCTAGAGAGCCGCCATACGCATTGTTTGCCGTGTCGTGGTAATCGATGGCCCATCGACCGGTGACATTCCATCGCTGCGAGCCAGCAGCACCAAAGGCGGCCACGGTAGTCGTGTTTGCCGCTTCATCTTGGAGGGAGAGTGTTCGATCCAGACCCGTCAGCGACGGGAGGTCGCCCCACGGAACTTCATTGGCTTGGGGTGTTGGCGTTGCCTCAGCCAGCCCGGTCATGTCCACAAGGGCCGACCGTACCGATGGAATGGGCTTGGGTGCTGGCAGTGGGGAGTGGGCCGCGGTCGATGACAGGGCGAGAACGGCAATGGTGGCGATTGGCATGAGAAAGGAACTCCTAGACTATTTGGTTCGGCCAACAGCCTACACACTTTCTCCGCAGGTGATCAATTCAGCGTGCTGTTGGGCCAAATCAGACACCGCCCGCATGGCCCGCTTGGTGCGACGCGCAAATTGCAGGATATGGACTAGGTCTATCGGGCTTCGAATGAGGTCCGCCGCCGCCCGAACTGGGCGGATGCCACCTTGGGGGTTAAACCACTGGTCACACCCCGGGGGGAGGCTGTGCTCGATGCCATCACTGATACCTCTGACGATGGCCCACCGTCGGCCGGCGGATTGAGCAGCGGATGCAAAGGCGCTCGATTCCATGTCCACGATGTCAGCCCCGGTTTGGTTGGCCAAGGCTGACTTGTCTCTGGGCGTAGCCACAATGTCTTCCGCTTGCGTCACTCGAATGCCCTCACTTAGGAGAGGGCTGGTCAGAATTCCCTGGTTCGTGACGACTTCTCTGACAGTCCACGCCGTTCCTGAAGCATAGGGTGCACCACGCAAGGCACCAGCGACGCCGGCCAGCACTACGACGCCATCACCAGGCGCGGCGGCAAGGGCACGTCGGACCGCGTCGCCACCAATGCCAGTCACGACGAGCGACCACCCGAGCCGCCTCGCCAGGGGGCGCATGCCAGCGGCTTCAATGCGGAGTGGACAGAAGATGATTGGGGGTGTGTCGATGACTGGTCTCCGTGTAGGCAAGGTGCAGTTCGACTATGATCCCGAGATCCGACCCCATCGTCTAGTCAGGTCAGGACGTCAGGTTTTCATCCTGGAGACAGGGGTTCGAATCCCCTTGGGGTCGCTTTGCATCAGGTCCGGGCGGACATGGGTCCGCCCGGAGCCTGCTATGCGAGTCACGTGACGCGGCGACATGGACATGAAACCCATCATCATGCTGCTGATTGCGTTGCCCATCGCCATGACACTGGCCATCGCGGCCGCTGCTGACGAAATTGACATCCAAGGCCGGGTTGAGCAGATCGATCAGAGCACTGATGCTGATCTGTATGTTTGGATTCGACCGACGGATGCTTCCCCCATCCGAGTCACGATGCCCACAGACCTAGGCATTCCGAGCATCGGTGACGAGATCCTTCTCAAGGCGGTTTCTACCGACCCCATCGCCGATCGTGCGAGAGATGGGGGTGTCTACACCTGGCCAACTGCCAGGGCCTCCTCCTGGGAACGAGTCGTGTCGCCCCAGCAAGGGGCTGGCGGCGTTCTGGCCATCCTGGTGGCCGTGCTTGCGGTGATCTTTGTGGCCGTGCTGCTGGCTGGCCGAGCCTGGATGCGCCCCACACCATCGCTTCGGCGAACAGTGCTAGGGGCCGATTGGGAGATGGAATCGACCGATTTGCCTGAGGATGCCCCAGCGGCCTTGGCTGAATTGGCCCGGCGTGCCGATGAAGTGGACACGTGACGACCAGAATGACCGTTTCTGCAGCATCGGGCCCCTATGACGTGGTCATCGGTACCGGTCTACTGTCATCGGCTGCGGAGTTGTGCAGCCAGGCCGTTTCAGGCCGTCACGCCCTAATCGTGGCCGATGAGCAGGTCGCTCTCACACACGCCCGAGTGGTTTTGCAGTCGCTTGAACAGGCCCGGTGGTCTGTGGAGATGACAACGATGGTCGCCTGTGAGTCCCACAAGCGTATGTCCACCGTCGAAACCATCTGGCAAGCAGCCTTGGCCCACCGGATGGACCGCCACAGCGTCATGATCGCCGTTGGCGGTGGCATCACCGGCGATGTTGCTGGCTTTGCAGGGGCATCGTTCCTCCGCGGACTTGATGTCATTCAGATTCCTACCACGCTTCTGGCCATGGCCGACGCATCCGTCGGAGGCAAAACCGGTGTCAACGTACCGCTGCCCGGTGGCGATCGCGTTGGCAAGAACCTCGCCGGTGCCTTCTGGCCGCCGAAATTGGTCTTGGCCGACCCGGCCACACTGGCCACATTGCCACCACGTGACTTGGTGTGCGGGCTTGCCGAGTGCATCAAGCACGGCGTGCTCTCAGACCCGGAACTGCTCGAACTGATCCAGAACGATGCCCAAGCCCTGATTCGGGCGGAGGCTCAGGCCATCGATCGGGTGTTGGCCCACGCAGTAGCCGTCAAAATCGGGATTGTTGCCAGCGATGAACGTGAAGATGGAACGCGAATGCTCCTGAATCTTGGGCATACCTTCGCGCATGTCATTGAACCGTTGGCTTCACTTGATCTGCGACATGGTGAAGCGGTCGCCATTGGGCTCATGGCAGCCTTCCATTGCAGCGTACAACTCGGCTTGGTTCAGGACTCGTACGCCACGCGGGTCCAATCGCTGCTCGAATCGGTCTCCCTGCCGGTGCGCCTCTCCAAGGCCGTATCAGTCGATCAACTCATGAATTCAATGCAGTTCGACAAGAAGGTGGCCAATGGTGTTGTGCGATTGGTGCTTCCCACAACGTCGGGCGCTCTTATTCGAGATGATGTACCCGACGAGGTTGTGCGATCGGCGTGGGCGAGCGTTCTTCCTCGAATCTGCTGACATCGACTCTGAGTTCAAGCCATGCACCGGTCGAGGCCGATAAGGATGGCACCGGAACCATCCTGAACGAGGATTCGAGAGACTCAAGTGCGCATCATCGCAATCGTGAATCAAAAAGGCGGCTGTGGCAAGACCACGACCGCCATCAATTTGGCAGCGCTGGCAGCTCGACGAGGTCGCCGCACCTTGCTGGTGGATATGGATCCGCAGTCGCACTGCGCTGCCGGCCTGGGCATCCCCGAAGACGCCATCGAGGGTGGTACGACCGCTGTCATGCGGGGCGAATGTGAGGGGGTTGATCCCGAAGAAGTCTGCTGGGAAGTTGGACACCGCTTTCAAGTGTTGCCAAGCACCATCATGCTCTCGGCCGTGGAGGCATCGGCCCACGATGCCTCAACCGATATGCAGTGCCGCCTAGAGCAATTTTTGGGCCGAGCCCGCGATTCATTCGATTGCTGCTACATCGACTGCCCCCCAGCTCTGGGCATTCTGACATTTAGTTCCCTACGCGCTGCAACCGAGGCGTTGATACCCGTGGAAACGGGCTACTTTTCGCTTCGAGGGGCCCAGCGGCAGTGGGACACCATCGAAGCGTTGGTGCGACGACTGGGCCGTACTTTGCCACGATGGATCGTGCCGACGATTCACGATCCTGCGTCTCGTCTGGCAGCGCGAATTTTGGAAAACCTGACCCAGCAATTCGATCCGTGGTTGGCGCCGGTGGTCATTCGGTCGCACGACTCACTACGTGAGGCCGCCAGTTTGGGCCAGCCCATCAGCGAGTACGAACCTGGTGGCGCGGCCGAACAAGACTTCTCGGCCCTGTTGGAGTGGCTCGACTCCTTGCCAACCTCAGCACCACCAGCGGAAGCACCAAGCCACGAGCCGCCCTCCTCTCGCGCCAGTGAGATCCTCCGCCGCATTCAGCCTGAACACACTGGCGTGCCAGCACCAGCAACGGGTCTGGCTCCCCTGACTGGGGGTCCAAACCCGAGCCCGTGTCCGGTGCCCTCAGAGACCACCGTCGTGACCAACGCCCCCGAATGCTTCGGGGCGGTTATTACGCAGCAAGGCATTCGGTTCCGCCAGCCAGGACGCCCCGAGCAAACCATGGCCGTTTCGGGCGACTTCAATGGCTGGTCAACCTCGGCCACGCCGCTGCGTTGGAATGCCACCAGCGGTGCCTTCGAAGCGGTCGTCCCACTTCCTCCAGGCACGTATCGGTATCAAGTCGTCGTGGATGGTCGTGCTGGTCCAGACCCGCACAATCACATCGAACCAGTGGCATCCGATGACGAGGCGGTCAGTGTGGTCGAAGTGGACGGCGCCCGAGCGGAAGGATGAACCGCACGCGGCGGGACATCGAAGCGCTTGCGGACTTGTTCGTAGGCATCCCGGCCACGACGGTGCCTGCGGCCGACGACACCGTCATCCGACTCATTGAAGGCCACTTGCCAGTCCGTGCTTCGCTCTGGCGGCATCCTGCGATTCCATCTATCGTCGGTGACGAGCCCGCCACCGTGCTTGAAATCGATGATCGACAGATTCACGTCACCATGCTTGGCCATGACACGCCAGTTGCGACCGATCTGGAACACGTCATTGCCCCCCCACATGCTGGGCACACGTGGATCATCGCTGGGCCGGTGATACTCGACGCTGCGGCCAATTGGTCTGCATATGACGAAGTGGTCGTGCTGACAGGTGCTGATCAAGCCGCCACCGTCGCAGCCTATCGCCAGATCAAAGCGATCGCTGCATCCACACCACCGCCAGTCATTTCCGTCATCATGGCTGGATCTCCCGATCCGATTGCTCAAGCCACTGTCGATCGCTTGCTCACCACCGCCAGCGCACACCTCGGTGTCGCGCCAACATGCCGCGGGATCATTTCGCAAATGGATGTCGGAGAAGCCGCCAAGCGATGCAGTGTCGCAATGACACACGACGGCATCAGCGATGTCATCGCGTCAATTCGCGCCCGGGCCTCGGCCTCGCGACCGGTACCGCCAATTCCCCCAGCACCCCGAGAAACGACCGAGTCCCACACACCGTATGCATCACCGGTTCCACTCAAGGGGCCCCCATCCGTGGTGGCGTGTTCGAGGCCAACACGCATAGAAACGGCATCATCACCGGACGCCGTGATCCCCGAAGGGCTGACTGCGGTGCACATCGCGGAACTCCCCCAAGGTGTCACCGCAGCCGTTGATTCTGCTGGGGCGCTGCACGTGATCGCACACAACGACGCCGCTGCGTTGGAAGTAGCCCGGTGCTGGGCCGTGCGTCATCGGGCACTCTTAGCTGGTTCCATCGAGCAGATGCGGTCAGAGGTCGCAGTGCAGGCCGATCTGATCGTGGGCGATGTGCATCGGGCCTCAGACCTCGCCGACGGTCCGTGGCGGGTTCACCTTCGGCTCGGTGGTCAACTGACCGAAGTATCGCCCCGTACACCCCCAAATGACCATTGACCGGGGCGAGGTTTGGTAGGCCGTTGACCAACCGGGTACCCTCACCGGAATGGCCCACTATGGATCATGTCGATTGCATTCCTCAGGCCGTTGGCTGGCCGCTGGGGTGGCCCTGCTGGCGTTGGCGATGTTGGTGATTGCTGCGGTCCTCTCGCCATCGAATGTTGGACACGGAACACACCGACAACTCGGTCTTCCTGCGTGCGGATGGCAAACCAATATGGGCCTGCCATGTCCATCCTGTGGAATGACCACCTCGTTCTCACACGCGGTCCGCGGTCAGTTTGTGACCGCCGCGATTGTGCAACCCGCGGGCATGCTGCTGAGCATTTTGGTGGCCATGACAGCAGTGGGCGGCGTGTGGGCTGCGGTGACTGGCGCGCCCATGCAGCGATTTGCATCGGTGCTGCTTCGCCCTGCGGTGATGTGGACGTGCATCGCCATTCTGGTCTTGGCTTGGGGCATAAAATTGTGGCAGGCAGGAGTGGCGTCGGCATGAAGTATTTGATTGGACTTCTTGTGTGCATTCCTCTAGCCGCCAACATCGGTTGCAGCGCTATCTTGCCCGCGGCCAGTGCCGCACTTGGCGCCAGTCAAGCACTCGTCGTGGGTGCTGCCGGCGCCAGTACGAACTTTGAATACCAAAAACTCATCGAAGTTCATTCTCGGTACGACGGTCTTGAACACCAGTCGGTGGCGATTCTTGTCGATGCGACTTTGGAACTTCAATACGAACACCCGGATGTTATTGACATGATCGCCGGAGGTGTCGCGGCGCGTATCGGTGAACATGTTGAAGGCGTCAAGATCCTTCATCCGCTTCAAGTGCGTGACTGGCAGTACCGCACCGCGCAGTGGAGTGCTATGCCTTGGGGCGAAGTAGCTGCGCAATTGCAGGTCGACCGAATTCTCCTGATCGATATCCAGGACTTCCGGCTGCACCCGAGGGGCAATCGCTGGTTGTGGGAGGGCGTTTGCCGTGCCGTGGTCGCGGTGGCTGAGCGAGATGGCTACGACGCCGATGAATTTGTGGATGTCTGGGAAGTCGAAGCACGCTTTCCAGAACTGGAAGGCTTGGATCGAGATTCGGCCGGCGAAGAAGAAATCAAGACCGGGCTCATGGCCGAGTTCACCAAGCAAACCGGATGGATCTTCTATATGCACCTCGAGCCCAAGCATCCAGATAAGTACAACTCCAGTCTCGATCCGGAACTCGGATTGTGACCACTGCTCGTACTGCCATTGTGATGCTTGCGGTTCTATTGATGTCGCTTATCCTGAGCGCCTGCAATATTGCTCAGGCTCTCGACACGGTGACGCGGCCTGACGCAGAAGTTGAAGCGCGGCATGACATCCCCGATCGCACGACGGTTGTACTGGTGGATGACCCCGGATCGCACGTCAACCCAGTTCGCTTGCGACGCGACATTGCATCATCTGCCACGGACAAATTGCTGCAGCGTCGCACTGTGACTGACATGATCGACCCGAGAGATGCGTTTCAGGTGGCACGTAAGCTCGATCAACCTGGACACCCTGTCAGTCTGGATGAAATTGGCCGCGCTGTAGGCGCATCGCAACTCATCTACATCGAAGTACTGGGGTTTGGTATCAAGCAAGGACCGCAGGGACTTCAGCCGCGAGCCGATCTTCGAATCAAACTCATCGACGTCGATGGACGCCGTCGGCTGTTTCCCGCCAATGATGGGCAGGGGGGTGACCATGGTGCGCCTCTGACCGTAATTATCAAACCGCACGAATTGCAACGAATTGGCGTTGATAAGTTGCAGGAAGTGCAGGTCGAATTGGCGGACCGAACTGGAGTGGCAGTGGCGCGACTGTTCATGGATACCAAGTACGGACTCGACGGCGAACCGCTGTTGGGGCAGTGATGAGTGAGGCAATGGTGCTTCATCTGATCGAGGGCGAGCAATGGCGTGGGCGCCCCACGCTTGCCGCTATGCTCGAACAAGCAAAAGAATTGGTTGGCGGGCAAATTGTATGTCTTGGGACAGGAGCCGGACAGCATGAGTTAGTCGTGCCGCACTCCCCGAAACGAAGTGTCGCACACGCTGCTCATGCAGTCGCTGCGTTGGTTGACCGAGATAAAATCGGCTTGTGCATTGCGTGGGATGCCCAGTCAGCCGAGGTACTGACTGCGTCGGGGCGTCGGGGTATGGCAGTATTGGACGAACATGTTGCCCCACACTCCCAAGTTCCAGCCTGTGGCGGTTTGCTCTCCGGAGCCCCCGACGGATCGGGCGTCTTGCAGTGTCTTCCCCCGTGGTGCCCTGTGCCAAACGAACCGTTGCGCGAGGAGCGGTGTGTCTATGTCTTAGCCGAACCATCTACCGGTTCAGGTGTCATGTCGACCGAGTGGGTGCTCGGCCGATGGCATCTGTTGTGCGATCTTCCGCCAGTGGTTTTGGCTGGGCGTACCGATGATCAACAGCGGCTGGCCACAGTGCAGCAACGGGTGGGTGTACAAGATCTCCGTATGGCAACGATCAAGGATGCTTGGAACTGCATTGGTCCGTCGTCTGTTGTGTTGATGGCTGGTGGTGGCCAGGAACCCATCGCCCCGAGCGTGCGTGCGTGGGCGGCGGGTGCGACGGTCGTGCTTCCTGAGGCTCACCGCGCCGTCTCAGTGCTTGGTGATCGTGACGGCGTCATCATTGACGTGGATCGTATGTCTGACGCGACTGTGCGAGCCATTCGCGGAGATCGAACCGGCGACATCTCGCAGCGAAGCGACACCATGACGCAGTGGAATGATCAGTGGGTCGATGCGTTTGTCAGCGCATGCCAACAGAATTACCAAACGCAAGGGCAGCGGTCGAATACAGCGACTGAAGCACCGGTTTTGACAGCGACCGTCCAATGAGTAGAGGCGCATCGGATGGATCGAAGCGTTCGGGATCACATTGATGCAGATCAGGGTCAGCGATGGGCGACTCTCCCTGCCAATCACGTTCAAACATCGTCCGAAGCGCCCAGTACCGACTGGCGTACAGATCGAAGGCCTCTTCGGCGGACACAGATTGATCGGCGCGGCCACCATCGCCGCCGGCATGTAGGTGTTCACCTACGGCGACAATGTCGGACCCAAACAGAAGCCGTCCTTGCCAGCGTGTGAAGAATTGTTCCACCCGCTGTTGGTCGTGTGTCGAGAGGGTTCGCACCATCCACTTTGTGGCGCTGGTATCTAGGTGCAGGTGGTCGTAGCGCTCAAGCAGGGTGTCGAGTCGATTGAGGTCTTCAGGCCAGCCGCCCATGTGGGCTGCCATCCAGGGAACAGGAAACTCCTCGAGTGCTTGCTCGAATTGTTCGTATTGCTGTTCCTTGGTTCCGTAGCGATCCGTGTCGGTGTACACCGTGTCGAACCAAGTGTCCGGGTCGGCCACGTGGGTCATGATCGCCATGCCAAGCGATGCGGCGCACTCCATCTGCCGTCGACGTATCGGACCATTCAGATCCATCAGGTCTGGTTGACCCACATCAATAGCGAGATCACGCGCGCGAGGCGCTGCCCAGAACTTGACGATGCGGGATCCAATGGCTTCGAAGGCGCGGATGGAATCCAAAAACCCATCGCCCATTGTGTGGAGCCGATCAGGATGGTTCCAATCCGGCACAGCGATGAATTGCACATTGGACTCGCCCAATGTGTCGCGGATCATGTCGACTTGCTGGAGCGGTGACATCGTCCAACATTTGGTGACGCCAAATCGCTGAGCGACTTGTCCATAGAGATGCACCGATTCGGCATCGCGGAGATGGACATGGACATCAGTGATGGCTACCGGGGGCGTTCCCATCGAGTTGACTTCGAGTCGATAGTCAAGGCCAAGTCGGTTGGCCGAGGAGCGTGGTGTGTCAGTAGGGGTGGGCACGATGCAGCGATGATACTGCTGCGGGGGGCGGCGCTAGACGTGGGCGGGGTTGCTTGCAATGGCGGTGGCAGCGTCATCGACCTCCGAGTCGCACGACTCGCAAAGCCCTGAAGCGATGGCTTGCCCGATGTAGATCCGATGGGTGCCATCTGGGGCGAGGTGGCCGACCAGTTCGCAGTCAATCCAGAATCGACCACGAAGCAGGAGCGGGCATCCAGTCCGCGCTGTGAGCAGACGCATTCCCACAAAAGGATCTTCGTCACGCGCCGGTGGTGGATCGAAGCGTCGGGGAATCAAGCGATCGTCTGGGCAGAGGGCCGTCAAACCAAAGGATCGACAGTCGCGGATGACCGTTTCGATCACACTGCCCCGAGGGACGGCTACGGATACCAGTGGAGGGAGGTCACTGCACTGCTGCGCCCAGCGGGTCACCAAGCCGGTCCGTCGGTCATCGACGGCCGCAGTAATCAGGAATGGATGCTGTGGAAGCATCGTTGGGATGCGGGGGTGAATCGCGGGACCATCCATGGTGCCGGCTCCAGACAGTTGGGCCCGAGACTGCTTCTCGAACACAACAGTGTGCAACAAAAATGGAGGCATCGGCACGAAAAAGAGCAACGATTCAGAATGTATGAGCGGGGGCGCGCTTTCTAATCGGGTTTTGTGCGGGTTTAATTATGCTGGTTTGATGGCTGGAATGGTTCAAAGAGGTGAATTATGGCCATAAGTGTTGCAGTGTGGGGTAAAGTGGGGTAGTTTCCCAGTCGAAGAGCGGGAGGTGACCGGCACGAGTCGGTCCACATCGAAGGGTTGTCTTGAGGACTGATGCGTGTTGTTTACCGGCGAATTCGAGCACACGATCGATGCGAAGTCGCGGCTGGCAATTCCAGCCGAGATTCGCAATCGTCTCGACCCCGTCGAGCACGGGTCTGCTTTTTACGTGGCGCCGGGCACTGCCAACACGCTGTGGCTTTGGCCACAGAAGACCTTCGAGCAGATGGCCAAGGCCACCGAGGCTTCGCTGTTGCCCGACGAAGACCTGCTTGGTTTCGAGGAATTTCTGTATTCCCAAGCCGCCTTTGTCGAGATGGACAAGACAGGGCGTATTCGAATTCCCGAGCGTTTGATGCAACTGGCCAATCTTGGAAGCAGCATCATGCTGCTGGGCGTGAAAGATCACTTGGAACTGCGCGATCCAGAACGATGGTCGCAGCAGCGACAAGACAAACTTGCAGCACAAAGCGAAATCATGATGCGGGCGCGACGCGCAATGGGGCGCACCCGATCGCACTAAACGGAGGATCAGTGATTCTGGAATCGCCCATGTTGGGTTGACGGGCGACCTGTTGATGCATCGGCAGTTGCAGCAAGGATGCTGCACTGTCACGAGGATTGTCAAGGATGACACCCTCGACGGGGTCCGCCCGACCCGCCGACCGGAACCCGGCGGGTCGGACGAACTCCGATGTATCTGGCGAGTCAAGGACGACTCGCTTGGCTCAGGGCACGCACCACGCGGCACGGATTGCCGCGTGCCCAAGGCCTCCCACGATGGCTTGTACGTCGTGGATATAGGCCTGCTTCGGCAGGCTATCCTTCCCGGTTCGTGACGCGTCCCACCAACGCGTCACGAACTTTTTTTTCCAAACTGGGCGGCCAAGCCTCACCTCTGGCCAGTTGTGACCAAGGCGGCGTCGCTTCGTAGGGGAGTTCAATAGGAATAACACAAGCACAAGGCCAAGGGCTGCGACGCGCTTCAATCTCCTTACGGGACGTCTTGAAGTGCCTCTTGGAGCGGCCCCAGCCGAGCCCCCCAGGCTTCGTGCCGCCCAACGGCGGTTCCATAGATGGGCTTGCGGACTTGATCGCTACTGAGCGTCAACACGGTTCGACCCGATTCCCAGAATCGCAGGCATGCGGGCTCGAATGGGAGATCGCAGAAATCCAAGATGCGCCGCGTCTGTGGCTCCAAGTCAGCGACCAATGCTTCGTAGTTCACTTCCAAGACGTTCAGATCGAGCACACTCTGCCAATGACGCATCAGTTTGTCGGTTAGACGCCACATGTGCCCCAGTGAGGCCAGATCGGATGCCCAGGCATTGGTCCCCGGCGGAAACTTTTGCATCCAACACGACAGGCACAGGTCCATGGGGTGTCTGGTGCAGTGAATGATGCGGGCCTTTGGAAAGAGCAGTGCAATCAAACCGAGGTGCACGATGTTGCCGAGTTGTTTGTCAACCACTCGCTTCATTCCAGGTGCCTGGGTGTCGTAGACCTTCAGGTACGCTTGGGCAATCGACTGCAGACCTGGCTCGTTCGTCTCGCTGAGTAGGGCCGGCCACGGGAGTCGCGTGCCCAACTGTTCGGGCATGTTCATGATAAGCCGGCCGAGCGTTTCAATTTCACCCAGGCCGGTGGCCTCTGAATGCGCATCGATAATTTGCTCGGTCAACGTAGAGCCGCACCGTGGGAGGCCTACGATGAAAATCGGCCGCTCATCATTGCAATTGGCGTGGGGAAGTTGCCCAATGGCCCCGCTGGCAAACACTTCAGCGAGCATTGTGTTGTGTTGTACGGTCTGTTCCTCAGTCCATCCGCCCATAGACAGCGCGTTGGCCTGAGAAGCAGCTTCAAACGCTTCGTCGAATCGACCGGCCCGCTCACAGGCCAAGGCCAAGGCAAACCAAATGCCGCGCTGGACATCAACAGGTATCGATGTGGCGCTAGTGTGTTGGCCAGCGACGTCGATGGCCTCATCGTAGCGCTTCATGCGAATCAAGGCGCGAGTGTGGGGGACCGCTGTCAAGGGCGAGTTTGGGCAGGCCGCGGCCGTCTCCATCGCCTTCTCGGTTCGACCCATCCGAAGCCATGTTTCGGCTTTGCCTGCGTAGGCGGCTTCGTATTTGGGATGACACTTGATGGCTTGCTCGTATCGGGCGATCGCTTCCTTGTGTCGACCGGCGGTCGTGAGCAGTTCAGCCAAGAGTGCGTGATAGTCGGCTCGTTTTCGATCGCCCCGAAGTGCCCGCATGGCGAGTGCTTCACCCTGTTCGAGTTCGCGATGGATCAAAGCGATCTGTGCCAGCATGGCCAGCGCTTCGTGATCCTGTCGATGTTGGTTCGTGTGGTCGTTTAGGAGCGTTCTGGCATCGGCCATCTGCCCGGACTGCATGAGCATGCGAGCTTGATCACGCACCTGAGCGTCATGCTTGGCCGACACGTCCGTCAGCCCCTGACCAGATCGTCATTGGTTGGAAATCGGTCAAGCGCTTTGAGTAATTGTTCGATCTGACGCGGCGGCTTCATGGGAAGCAGGCGTCGTCGAAGGGCGGTGATGGTCTTGAACTCCGTTTCATTAAGAAGCAGGTCTTCTTTTCGTGTGCCCGAAGCGGCCAAGTTGATCGCCGGGAAGAGTCGCTGCTCGGAGATGGAACGATCTAAGATGAGTTCCATATTGCCAGTGCCTTTGAACTCTTCAAAGATCACCTGGTCGGCACGAGATCCAGTGTCGACCAGGCACGAGGCGATGATTGTCAGCGATCCGCCTTCTTCGACCTTGCGGGCCGAGCCAAACATTTGCTTGGGTACTTCAAGTGCTTTGGAATCGAGACCACCGGACATCGTTCGGCCACTTTTGCCGTACTTGGGATGATTGTTGAAGGCCCGTCCAACACGTGTCAGCGAGTCCAGCAGGACCACAACGTCGCGGCCTGCTTCGAGTATCCGTCGCGCTCGGTCGATGGCGATGCGGGCCAACGTAATGTGTCGATCGAGGTCTTCGTCATTGGACGAGGCGAGCACTTCGGCAGGTACGTTGCGCCGAAAGTCAGTGACTTCTTCCGGGCGTTCGTCAATGAGCAGGGCCACGACTTCAATGTCCGGGTGATTGGTCTTGATGCCCAGTGCAATGTTCTGAAGCAGAATAGTTTTTCCCGCTTTGGGGGGGGCAACGATCAGGCCACGGGATCCGTAGCCGATCGGGCAGAAGAGATCGATGAGACGACATGCCGCTGGGCAGCCGGGGTACTCCAAGGTCAATCGAGGCTGAGGGTCAATGGGCGTGAGCTGCTCGAATGGTTTGCGAGCAGCCCAAGCGTCGGGCGAGAGGCCTTCGATTTCAGTGACGTCATTGACAACGAGTCTCGCATTGCCGCGGGGTTTACCGCTTCGGCGACGGGATCGTTTGGAAATGACTTGGGCAGTAATGAGCTGCGCCGATCGCAGATCAAACTGCGATGCGACTTCGGCGGGTACCAATGGATCTCCCTGATCGACAACGAGGCCGTTGTTGAATTGTCGTAAGCGACATTCATTGGGCGAGTGCCAATCGAGAATTCCGGTACAGGTGTCGGACATGTCTGAGTGGGGCTGCACCGCACGTGACGGAGTCAGACCATAAGGTTCCAAAGTGGTCGTCCTGACGACGGTGGCTTCAATGGGCGAAGCCAGTTGAGCACCAGGAGTAGGGGAAGGAGGCCCGAGGGGCCTCATCGGACGGTGAGTATATCAGCCTTGGGCAAGGTGCCCGGCCAAGCCCGCTGCCGCCGTGGCGTTGGCCACCAACAGCGCGATATTAGCTCGGAGCGTCGCACCAGCGGTCATGGTGGCCATGGCACCGAGCAGTGCCGGTGTTCTGTCCTGACCCGTTTCGGTGACTTGATCCTCTGCCTGCTCGACCGCCTGCTCAACGGCCTTGAGCGTCATGGCTTCAGAGGCAGGTGGTGGCTGCACGATCAGCAGGCCGCCGCTTCCGGGCAGGGTCCAGTGGGCGGTCGCGATGGCGGCAATATCTTGGCCGCTGGCGACTTCCATTACCGCTGGGCAGGATGCATCCCCTGGGGCTTGGAAGCGGGGGAGTCGATTGGTTCCAAGGCCAAGCACCGGTATGCCTAGTGTTTCCAAAGCTTCGGTGGTGGCAACTGGATCGATGATGGATTTGGCTCCAGCGCATACGACGCATACTTGTTGTCGTGACAGTTCACCGAGATCGGCCGAAATGTCTGGACACTGCTGCCAGCCAAAGTGCACTCCTCCGATGCCTCCGGTGGCAAAGACGCGGGGCATGGGTAGGCCCGAAGCTCCAACCGCTGCGGCCAGTCGCAGTGTTCCCGAAACCGTTGTACCGGCAGAACTCCCCACGGCGATGGCCTGTCCGATGGTGGCTGCAGCGGCCTTGGTTGCGGTGGCGTCAGAAGCAAGTGTGTCGAGTTGAACGTCGCTCAGGCCGATGTGTGGTGTCCCGTCGATGATCGCGGTGATGGCTGGGGTCGCGCCGCCATTGCGTACCGCTTTGTCCATAGCCTGCATCGTGGCCACGTGCATCGGCAGTGAGTGGTCAATTCCCGCAGGGGGGGCTCCGAACGTCGCTGGCCAAGGTTCTTGCGGAAGTCCGTGGGTCAGCACAGCGGTCTCGAGCAGCACGACGGGACGCCCCTCGAGAAGTGCATCGCGTACATCTTGCTGCACACGCATGCGATTCAGCGTCGCCGCCCTTTGAGTCGGCCGCCCATGCGTCGGCTTGGCATTGCTTTGGGAACGATGCCGCCAGGAAACTTGCTTGCATCCTGAGCGGTCTCTTTGTCGGGTGGTGCTTCGACTGTTCGCCCAGTAGCCTTGCGGTGTGCTTCTCGTGCCTGTTCGACTTCCTGATTGCGTTCACGGACTTTCTTGGGAATCGGTCCAGGCTTGAAGTCGGGATAGGGCTGCCGTTTGATTTCGACGCCAGTGAGTCGCTCGACGCCAGTGAGCAGACCGCCTTGATCGGGATCGACAAAGACAATCGCTCGACCACTTCGCCCCGTTCGTGCGGTTCGCCCGATGCGGTGCACGTAAACTTCCGGGTCTTCTGGGATGTCAAAGTTGATGACATGTGTGATGCCATCGACGTCGATACCACGTGCAGCTACGTCTGATGCAACGACCACGTGCACGCGGCCATCACGCAACTTGTCCATCACCTGATTGCGCTTGGACTGGTGCATGTCAGCATGGAGTGATTGTGCATCGATGTTGTGATCGCGAAGGTCCTTGGCGACTTTGTCGACCGTGGCCTTGGTGCGGCAGAACACTAGGGCCAATTCAGGATCCTCTGCATCGAGCAGGTGCCGGAGCATTCTGCGTTTGTCCCATGGCTGTACGGCGACGTAGGACTGCACGACTTGGGACACAGTCAGGCTCTTGGCGTCGACCGTCGAGAGATCCACGGGATTGTGCATGTACTTGCGTGAGAGTGTGCGGATCTCATTGGAGATCGTGGCTGAGACAAAAATCGTCTGGTGCTTGTGCCGCATGGCACCAAGGATCTTGCGAATGTCTTCGCGGAACCCAATGTCAAGCATTCGATCAACTTCGTCAAGCACCGCAATGCGGACGCGGTCGTAGGGCAACATGCCCCGGCGGTTCATGTCCATGACCCGGCCGGGTGTACCAACGATGATTTCGGGTCGACGCTCCAGTCGCTTGGCCTGAATCTCGATTCGTTGTCCACCGTAGACGGCCAGTTCATGCAGGCCTGTGTCCTTGCCCAGCACGTCGAGCTCTCGGGCGACCTGAATGGCTAACTCCCGAGTGGGTACGAGGCACAAGGCGCCAAAGGCGTCACCTTGTTCGAGCAAGTGCAGGATAGGCAGACCGAAGGCGGCCGTCTTGCCTGTGCCTGTCTTCGACTGCCCCATGATGTCACGCCCGGTGATGGCTTGTGGGATGAGCTCCGCTTGCACTTTGGTGGGGTGCTCGAATCCGACATCGGTGATGCCGGAGACGACCTTGGGCCGAAGGCCCAAGTCAGCGAAGGACTGCTTGGTATCGAAAATGTCGCTCATATGGGTTGCACACGTCTCGTGTGAAGGGGATCCATGGAATCAAACCGGATCCCGCGGGGCGCTCATGGTAGGATCAGTAGCCGGTCGATACAACCCGAGGACGTTGGCACGGATGCACGACGACAGCACAATTCAGGTTGATCTCGCAGCGATCACCCACAACATGGGCATCTTTGCCGCCCTAGTCGCCCCGGGGGCTGCGATTTGTGGCGTCATCAAGGCAGATGCCTACGGTTTGGGGGCTGTCCACATCGCGCCGACGCTGTGGGAATCGTCCTGCATGTTGGCGGTATTCCGGGTCGAAGAAGCCATCGAAGTGCTCCAAGTCGTCCCTGACGCGCGGATACTGGTTCTTGGGCCCGTTCGAGGTCTGCACGCCGTCCACCCATTGGCGGGGCCTCTGGCCACTGGAAACGTGCATTTGGTGGTCCATGACCAGCGGCACGCCGAAGAACTGGATGTTTTTGCCAGAGAACAAGGCCTCGTGCTGCCAGTGCACTTGGAGGTCGACACAGGCCTGAGCCGCGGTGGGTGTCTCTTGGAGGACACCCCAGCCATGATCACCATGCTTCGCCACACGCCCTCGCTTCGATTGGCTGGGGTGATGACGCACTATTCATCGGCGGGCATCGATGGGGGCGAGACGGCATCCCAGCACCGACTCTTCCGCGCGGCGCTGACTGCTTCTGAACCACTGCCCGAGCAGTGCCAGATACATGTGGCCGCGACGGCTGGATCACTGCGTGAAGCGGGGAGCCATCACGACATGATTCGCATCGGCATGGGGTGGTGTGGGGTGGTTCCTGGCGTTTCTTCGCTGGATGCTCATCTTCCGACGCCCCTTCGGCCTGCCGTTCGCTGGCGGAGTCGAATTGTGCAACTTCGTGATGTGCGTGCTGGTCTTCGCGTTGGATATGGCGGTACCTGGACGGCAAGACGCGACTCGCGCATTGCCAACGTTCCTGCGGGCTATGCCGACGGCGTGCCGGTGAGCGCCGGGGCACATGATGGCGACACGTCATCACGCGCGATGGTGGCGATCTGTGGTCCTGATGCAGGGGCTCAAGTGGACGCGATTGGATATGCGCCCATCATCGGAGCTGTGAGCATGGACCAAATCGCTATCGATGTGACCGATGTTCCTGGCGCCGATCGCATTCGCCCTGGCCGCACGGTCGAACTCATATCGATGAATTCAGGCAGTCCGACGTCACTGAGCGAACTGGCTCGGCGGTGCGGGCTGACGCCACATCAGGTGCTCACGGGAATTAGTCCACGCATTGGTCGCCAGATTATTCAACGCCCCGAAATGAATGCGCCGCCTGCAGCACTGGCGGTGTAGTCTGTGGGGATGACGGTTCTTTCCCCAAGCCACAGTACGTCCAACACATCGGATGGAACAAGGCCCGAAACGCACCGCGTCGGGGTGGTGTCTTTTCTCAATACCCTTCCTTTGATTGCTGGTCTCGAGGGGCTCGATGGCTGGCACATGCAGTCCGCAGCTCCCAGTGCGTTGGTGGGCTTGCTTGCCGATGACACCGTGGATGTTGCGCTGTGTTCGTCAATCGATCTCTTGCGGGCTCCTTTTGAGCCAGCATGGATCGCGTCAACACCATTGGCTAGCGATGGCGCAACGCACACCGTGCGGTTGTTCTCGCGTGTGCCCATTGAACGCATCACCCGCGTTGCCGGAGATTGTGATTCGCACACGTCCGTGGCACTGCTCAAGGTCTTGCTTGCACGACTGTGGGACAGCGACGCGGAGGTTGTGGATGACTCGCAGGAGTGCGATGCCATTTTGCGCATCGGCGACAAAGTCGTGGATCCCAATTTGAGCAGCGATCAGTGGCCTGTGCAAATTGACCTTGGAGCCGCATGGCGGGAACTGACCGGATTGCCATTTGTCTTTGCGGTATGGATGGGACGTTCATCGAACGTCGACCAGATCGTTTGCGTTGGCCGGGTCATCGATCGCCAGTATCGGTTCAACCGAATGCGGCTTGAGGACATCGTGTCTCGGTATGGCGACAATCACGGATGGACATCGGTCGAAGCCATTGACTACTTGCGTGATCGCATTCGATATGAGTTCTCGCCGGCCATGCACGCTGGCCTTGAACGCTTCGCTAGCGAGTGTCGGGCACTGCACTTGGTGTCCGATCGCCCCATTCCGCCTCCGGTTGAGTTCTGAAGTGGCCCGCTGGGCCCGATTCCGCTGCAGCATCATCGAGGACCTTCATCGGCAACTGGCCTGGTCTGGTGACCAAGCGCGGCGTCGAATGCTCGCCGGGGCGCTGGGATTTGTCCGGGAGGTTGATGACACGCGGTTGTACCCAATCGAGTTTGTGACATGGCGGTTGACTCACTGGCGACCCGACGAACCCACGACGCTCCAAGGACTCCCTGGCGAGGCGCTCCGTGGCGATCTTGTGACCATGGTGCAGCGAATTAGTCATCGTGTACCGGGTGATCTTGCGGGGGCCGATGTGCTTTTGCTTGATGATGTGGCTTCCCAACTGGGCGTGTCTCGTCGAAGTGTCGAGCGGTTGCGGCTTCGTGGCTTGGTCATGTCCTACTGGCGATGCCCAGATGGGCAACTGCGTCTGGGCTGTGATCGGGCTGACTTGAAGTGGTTTCAATCGCGGGTGGACTATCAGCCTCGCACTGTTAGCAAGCCCCCAATTGAGCGTATCAAGTCAATCGCTCAGGAAGGTGGCGTGGCGGCGACACGCGAATCAACGGTTCGCATGATTGTTGGCGATCAACCGACGTTGAGCGTCGCGACGATCCGCGGCGTACTGCGGCGTCTTGAGGACAGCGGCGCCATCCAACGATCGACCTCCCGACGATTGACCCAGCATGAACTGACTGTGGCGGTTCGTGGGTGGTGGCGAGGTGTGCCAGTTTCGCACATGGCCAAGCGATTTGGGGTTGGCGAGCCCGCGATGCATCGCGCCATTCTTCGGCAGCGGCGTGATCTCTTACAGGACATGGTCGCTGCATGGGAGGTCGACCCCGTACATACAGATACAGATGACGCCGGAGGGCCAGCATGGGATGCCGCGGTGTCCTTTGGGATGGCTCGCCAGCCCAACTCGCGGGGCAAGGATGTCGTCTTGCTGGATCAGGCAGCATCGAATTTTGCCGCCGTCGTAGGCGATCTGTCTGTGCAACCATCAGCGGTCGAAGTAGACACGGCCGAAGTCGCAATGCGAGCTGCGACACGGCACCGTTGGAGGGTGGTGTTGCACTTGATGCCACTGCTCGAACAAGCTGTGACACTCTGGGCTGGGCGTTCGCCGCTGCAGTTGCCCCCAGCACTTCATCGTGTGGTGCTTGTTGGAGGTGTGGACGTTTTATATGAGGCAGCGATGGAACTTGGCGGATTGCCAGCCGATCGGGTCGATCATCGGATCGCTGCAGCGGTGGGGAGATTTCTGGCATCACTTCCGGCCATCCGCGGCGACCTTGCAGCCTCTCTCGCGACGCCGCATGTGGCCGTGCCGTTGCGATCACTCCTGCCAGCAGCGGCGCTGCTTCCGGACCCGCGGTGGGAGAAAGCAGCGATGCATGTATCGTCTGACCAACGGTCGATCGTGGTGAGTCGATGGGGATTGTCCTGTACGGCATCCCATACGCTCGCTGAGGTCGCCACTATGCAGGGGACCTCCGTGGCGGGTCTGGCTCGGCGCTGGGCCAGTGCGCAGCGACAGCTCATCAAAGCATCACGAAGTTGTAAATGATCAACGCTTGGAGAACTGGAAGCTCTTGCGAGCACCGGGCTGACCAGGCTTCTTCCGCTCGACCCGACGCGGGTCACGCGAGAGCAATCCGCTGTCACGCAGCGTTTGCTCCAGTGAGCCGTCGTACCGCATGAGTGCACGGGCTAGTCCAAGCACGATGGCGCCGGCCTGGCCGGTGTAGCCGCCACCGTGGGCGTTGACTTTGACTTCCAAACTGTCGCCGGTGCCGGCGACATCGAGTACATGCTGGATGTCCTTGTGGTCTCGTTCCTCGGTGAGGTAGACCTTGAGGTCCTTGCCGTTGACTTCAAATTCACCTTTTCCAGGGCGGATTCGAACACGGGCGACTGATGCTTTCCGGCGTCCGGTTCCCCAGAACCAACCACCAGCAGATGGCGTGTAGGAAGTGGTGGCCTCGGCTTCAGGAGTCACAGACTCACTGGGAAGTTCGCTGCCCAAAGTGATGGGCGTATCGGCAACAGCGACGCTGTCGTCGGTGGTGGGCAGGTCTGTGTTGGGGGCATCCTCGGTCATCGGGTGGTATCTCTTGATTCCTGGTTCAGGTCGTCTCAGACGGCCAGTGTCGCGGGCGCCTGTGCCGTGTGCGGGTGATCGCTTCCGGCATAGACCTTGAGTTTACTGAACATCTGTCGACCCAGTCTCGTCTTGGGGAGCATTCGGCGAACCGCTTGCTCAACGACACGTTCGGGGTGTTTGGCGAGCACACTGCCGACACTTCGTTGTCGAAGGCCGCCGGGGTATCCACTGTAAGACTGGACCATGCGCTGCTCAGCTTTGCGTCCGGTGAGCACGATCTTTTCTGCATTGGTGACAACGACGAAGTCGCCACAGTCAACATGCGGTGTCCAATCGGGGCGATGCTTCCCCATCAACACGCGGGCGATTTCGGTCGCCATGCGTCCAAGGATTTTCCCGTCGGCATCGACGTGGTGCCACTCGGGTGTGACTTGGCCGGGCTTGAGGAATGTGGTTTGACGGGGCATGAGTGGAATCTCCATCCGCGGCACATCGCCACGGACATCGGATCGGGTAATTGAACACACAGAAACGCCGCCGCCGGGGCGGTGCCGAAACGACGAGGATAGCGAAAACCGGCATTCTGTCAAGCGGCGCGGGGTATTTGGGGGCTGGGAGGGTGCCCTTGGGGGGGGGCTTGCGTTGGTGTTGGGAGGATAGGCTGTGCCTCATGCCAGACTCTTCATCCAGCGCCCTACGCCCGATCCGGAGTTTTCCATTGGTGGCCTGGGCGGCCATTTTGATTACTACAGCGGTGATTGCCTTGGGCGTGGCTGCGAGCAAGGGTGGCGATGGGGGGCAGACCGCCCCGGCAGAGGCGACCGGCAGGGATTGGTCCACACTGGAGTTACAGGCCCGCCTGGTCTTCGGCGAGTACCTCATGGATCCAAACCCACCGGATGAGGTCATGGACGCTTTGATGAAATTGGCCGAAAATGATCCCAGCGCGAGATTACGGATATCGGCCATCGGGGCGGCGATTGTCGGACCAGATGCCGCAGCCCAAAGCCTGCGAACGTGGGCGACTCAACAGCGAGCAGATGGCGTGGTCTGGTCCGATGAGGTGCGGGAGCAGATGGATGCCGTTGACCGGCTCTATGCAGGAACCGCCAGCGACGCGGTGCGGGCTGATCTTCAAGAGGAGTGGGGGTGGTTTGGACGTCTGGCGGTTGCCGCGGCGCCCTCGCCAGATGGCTGGCCATCGCCCACGCTAGAGGCGGCTCGAAGTGCAGCGGTCATGACGATGATGCATCTGCTCGTTGTTGTTGTGTTGTGGTGTCTTGGGGGTGTCGTGGGCTTGGTGCTGCTTGTGGTATTCGTGGTGCGAGCGTTTCAGGGCTCGGTGCAGTCTGGTATGACCGCAGGTACATCCCACGATGGTCTGTACGCCGAAACATTTGTGATCTGGCTGGTGCTCTTTTGTCTGATGCTGAGTTGGGCTGGCGCGATTGGCAAAGATCTCGATGCGTCTACTGCATTGGTACCTACCTTGGTCGTATTTCCGTGCAGCTTGATCGCGCTGCTCTGGCCTCGACTGCGTGGTCTTCCGTTGCGGAATGTGTTGGACGACATCGGATGGAGCAGTGGTCGCGGCGTATGGAGAGAATTTGGCGCCGGGCTGATGGGATATCTGATGGGTATTCCGATCTTGGTCGTTGGCTTGATTCTGATGTTGATACTCGTGTGGTTGTCTGGGTCGAACACGGCTGCGGCGGAATCGGCGCATCCCATCATCGGGCTGCTGCAATCGGACAATTGGCTTCTCCGAGGCCAAGTGTTGCTGCTGGCCGTGGTGCTGGCGCCCATATTGGAGGAAACGATGTTTCGCGGTGCGTTGTATCGCCAACTTCGTTTTGCGCCTCGGTGGCGAACTGCGGTCAGTGTGCTCATGAGCGCTGTGGTGACAGGCATCATCTTCGCGATCATTCATCCTCAGGGCGTACTGGCTGTGCCGGTGCTGGCCTCGATGGGAATTGCCTTTGCCTACGCACGTGAGTGGCGTGGCAGCCTTATTGCACCGATGGTGATGCACGGGACGTCTAACGGGTTGACGATGCTGTTTGTGTTGGTGTTGTTGAGTTAGGAAGTGCTAATCGACGGAGCGTTCGTCCGAGCCGCTTGTGCGATGGCTGTTTGCCGGACGAGTTCTCTGGCGATGTGTTCGATGGCTTCGGTGATGGAGTCATCGATCTGAAAGTTCTTCAGCGGTGTGCCAGCGTCCCCATGTTCCCGCATCGAGATGTGTAGTGGAAGCGGTCCCAAGAAGGGGAGTTCCATGCTTTCCGCGAGTTGCTCGGCGCCGCCGCGGCCAAAGAGGTCGTACTCCGTGCCATCGTTTCCGACGAACCAACTCATGTTTTCTACGATGCCCAGCACCGGCACATCGAGTTCGCCAAACATTCGTACAGCGCGTCGCGCGTCGTCTTGTGCGACCCGCTGAGGTGTGCACACGATGACGGCGCCGGCAAGGGGAAGTGCTTGCGTCAGTGAGAGCGGGACGTCGCCAGTGCCTGGTGGTAGGTCGACAATGAGGTAGTCCAGCGTTCCCCAGTCGGTTTGCAGCAGGAGCTGCGAAAATGCTTTGTGGGCCATGGGCCCGCGCCAGATCATTGGTTTTTCGGGGTCGACGAGTTTGGCAATGGTCATGGACTTGATGCCGTGCACGTCAAAAGGCAGCAGCGTGTTGCCTTGACCCATTGGCTCGAGATCATCGAGCCCGAGCATGGTGCCCATCGACGGGCCGTAGATATCACCGTCAAGCAAACCGCATGACGCGCCTAGTCGGGTGAGTGCCGTGGCAATCATGACTGACACCGTTGACTTACCTACGCCGCCTTTGCCAGCCCCTACAGCAATGACGTGGGTGACGTTGGGAAGCACATCGCGTGGTACCGCGGCCGCTGCGGCTTGCGAGGTAAACGTGACGTCGATCGTTGTTTCGTCGTCGTTTGCAGCAGCCTTGATTGCGGCGACACAATCGGCACGGATGGTGTCTTTCATGGGGCACGCGGGCGTCGTCAGTTCGATGGTGATGTGTACATCATGGCCATCGCATTGGATGTGTTCGACCATGCCCAGTGAGACGAGATCGCTTCCGAGGTCTGGGTCCTTGACAGTGGCCAGTGCCTCACGTACGTGCTCAATGGTCAAGGGCATTGCAATGGCTCCTGAGGGGGGTGTCGTGACTGCGGGGATGTGCAGGTCGCCCGGTCCGTATCATTGGCGTACCCGCTTGGGTCCGACGATCCTAGCCGCGACCAGTCGCGGCGCATACCGGAGCCTGCCCGATGATCTTGACTGCCGCCTGTCTTAGCTTTGTGCTGACGGTTCCACCGGTCGATGGTCCGATCGATCCGACTTCACCTGAAGCGGTGGCACGTGACCAGCAGCCAGCTGCCGGGACGACGCCCCTAGCGGGTCCAGAAGTAGAGACGGCACCATCGGGTCGGGGCGATCCGGCCATGCGCCCAGAAGGCAATGTCCCCATGAGGGGCAATACTGGCGTGAGTGAACTCTTCGCTAGGCGGTGCGCCAGTTGTCACGGGCCCAATAAGCAAAAGGCCGGCATTCGGGTGATGCCAATCTCGGCGCTCTTTGAAGGAGACCAAGCTGACTGGGTGGTGGTTCCCGGCCAGCCTCAAGCCAGCGAGTTGTTCAAGCGGATTAGCCTTCCGGCCGGGCATGAGGACATCATGCCGTCGAAGGATTCACCGCTCAATACGGCTGAGATCGCGATGGTGGAGGCATGGATTAAGGACAACATGTCGACCAAGGCACTCATTGATTCAGCTGGGATGGTGGAGAAGGGTGGACGGGTCGATCCTCGCACATGGGCTGCTGCGTACTTGTCATTGGACTTGACGGCCACGCAGCGGAATGACGCCACGAAGACGATGCAAACGCTGATGTCGAAGATGCGTGAGCAGCGCGCCGCCCGCCAAGGTCAGGGTCGACCCCAGAACCGTGGTGACGCGCAGCCAGATTCGCCTGCGACCAAGCCCGCTGGCGATACGCCCCCAAACGATCGTTCGAATCGACAAGGCATGCAGGATGTCCAGAAGAAGATTGGGCAGGAGCAATCGCGGTTGTGGGAGGCCTTGTCCCCCAAGCAGCAAGAGGCGATGCGGGCCTTGCTCGACGACCCGGAAGCGATCAAGAAACTTCGGCGGGCCAACCGTGGTGTTCGCCGTGGACCCGATAGTGGCGCACGTCGCCCAGGCAGGCCTTCGGGCACCGGCGATCAGCCCCGCGATTGAGTCGATCAAATCACGATTTCGCTGTATTGTGAGGGAATTCCCATACTTCCCCCCCATATGCGGGCGGATTTCTCTACGATGGCTGACTTGTCTTGAATTCTGCCCCATTAAGGGCAGTAAGCCATGAAATACATATCACAGTAGGAGTTGAGCATGTCACCGCACGCCTTGGTTTCCCCACATGGTGGGTCACTCGTTGATCGATTCATCGTTGGTGAGGCCCTTGAGGCCCTTCGAACAGAAGCGGCGGGTCTTCCTCGCATCGAACTGTCCACTAAGCAGGCATGTGATCTCGAAATGATTGCTACTGGTGCGTTCAGCCCGTTGACGGGCTTTGTGGGCAAGGCCGACTTTGAGTCAATCTGCAATGACATGCGGTTGGCCAGTGGCACCGTATTTCCAATTCCGATTACTTTGGCTGTTGATGATGAAGTCAAGGCGACGCTTACTGAGGGTGGTCGCGCCGCCCTGTATCACGCCGATGGCACGCTGATGGCCGTCATCGATGTGGCAGAACTGTATGCCCACGACCGTGACATGGAAATGAGTGGTGTCTTCCGAACAACCGATGAGGCCCACCCGGGTGTCAAGGCCGTTATGGACGAGGGCGACTGGCTGGTCGGTGGCGATGTGCATGTGCTGACAGTGCTACCCGAGCATGAGCCGGGCGAGCAGTTCCCCGAGTACCGATTGCGTCCGGCCGACACACGCGCCGAGTTTGAGCGTCGTGGTTGGAAGACGGTCGCAGCATTCCAAACTCGCAATCCGATTCATCGGGCGCATGAGTATCTTTGCAAGTGTGCCCAGGAAATTTGCGATGGCCTGTTGATTCACCCACTTGTAGGCGAAACCAAGCCCGGCGACATTCCTGCCGATGTGCGGATGGAGTGTTACGAGACGATCATCAAGAACTACTTCGTGCCCGAACGCACATGTCTGACTGTGATGCCCGCAGCGATGCGGTATGCCGGTCCTCGTGAGGCGGTGCTTCATGCACTGGTGCGGCAGAATTACGGCACGTCACACTTCATCGTGGGCCGCGATCACGCTGGCGTTGGCGACTACTACGGAACGTATGACGCACAGGAAATCTTCGACACGATCGCCAATGGGGATCTGGCGGTGATTCCTTTGAAGTTTGAGCATGCTGCGTGGAGCCACAAGGCTCAGGGCATGGTGTCGGCCAAGACGTTCCCGAAGTTGCAGGGCGACCAGGTCTTCCTTAGTGGTACCAAGGTGCGTGAGTTGTTGGCCGAGGGCCAGCGTCCACCAGCCGAGTTCAGTCGTCCGGAAGTGGCCGACGTACTCATCGAATGGGCGACTGCAACAACGCCCGCAACGGCCTGATTACTCAATACCAATTTACTACCAGGAGCAGCAGACAATGGCCCAACAGGTCGCAACCAACATTACTTTTCACGATGGCAATGTCACCCGCGATGAGCGCAAGGAATGCATGAAGCAGACCGGCGGCACCGTGTGGTTTACCGGGCTTTCTGCCAGCGGCAAGAGCACCATTGCCGTGGCGCTTGAGCAGGTTCTGTGCAAGCAAGGCAAGCCCGTGTATCGACTCGACGGCGACAATATCCGTTTCGGCCTCAACAAGAATCTTGGTTTCTCAGCCGAGGATCGCGCCGAGAACATTCGTCGGATTGGCGAAGTATGCAAGCTCTTTTCCGATGCTGGTGTTGTGACACTGGCATCGTTCATCAGTCCGTACAAGGCTGACCGCGATGCCGCTCGTGCTTTGCATGAAGAGGCGGGCTTGTCATTTATTGAGTGTTATGTCGAAGTGGATCTGGCAGTCGCCGAAGAGCGTGACCCCAAAGGTTTGTACAAGAAGGCACGTGCCGGCGAAATCAAAGGCTTCACCGGAATCGACGATCCCTACGAAGCTCCCGAGAATGCCGAACTGGTCATCAATACCGGCGAGCTCAACCTCGAGCAGTCCGTCGCAGCTGCCCTTGAAGGCATCCAAGCCGCCGGCCTCCTGCACTGATTATTGGGTCATTATTGGGAGCCGGGCTCATTTGATAGATGAGCCCGGCTCCTTTCTTTTTGCGCATCAATATGTGCACCATCGGCCAGGCCTTTGGCGGCGACCTCGCTCCACTGGTGGGATGACCCCGGTTCCTTGCAAGTGCGTTGGGGGGTTAGGAGCCGCCGTGCATGACGACGTCGTCGAATTCCTCGAGGAACTTGTGGTCGGTGCGGTCGTCTTCTTCCTCGTAGTCCAGATCTGGGGAGCCGGTGGTTGGGTCAATGGGGCCGTCTTGCCGAGCAATGAAGACGCCGTCTGCTCCGGCGGAGAGGAGCATGTATCCGCCGCGGGCAGTGCCGGAGTAGGGCTCACCATGCTCGCCGTCAAGGTCCCACTCCATGGCGGGCGTAGTCAGAAGTAGAAACAACCAGTAGGAACGTTCTTCATTATCGCCAAGCCCGATCGGGGCAATTCGGCTGCCAAGAAACTGATTGTTTATGTCAAGCCGCTGCCGGGTCTTGGCAAGACCCAATGTGTTGGCGCCCAAATAGCGATCGATTCCAGTGACTTCAAATTGCGGCGGTGTGTCGTCATCGGGGTCCACCAAAAGTACCGGACCTGACTTGCGATCACGCCGAAGAATGATTACCGGCTGCCCCCAAGCATCAACGATATCGGGAAGCAGTGTGCAACCGATGTTCTTGGCATGCGGGTGGAAGTTCGCGGGGTCTGCCAAATCAACGGATTCCATCTGGTCAGCACGCCGGTTGATTTCGTTTTCTTTAGGGGAGAGATAGGGCGCGTACTGCTTGCCATTGATCAGCGGGCCTTCGCCGATGCGAGGAACGCGAACGGCTACGTTGTAGAGGACTTCAGTGTTATCCGGATCTTCAAGTTCCAACTCGATGGCGTTCATGCCGTCTTCGCCTTGCGCCGAATCTACGTACCGTTGGTACTCGGCCTCGGCAATGGCGTCAGCGGGACTATCGTTGACCTGCACCGAGACCCTCGCCCCGCCCATCAAGTGCAGCAGCACGTTTTGGGAACTGGTTATCAAACTCCCGTCGCTCAGAACACGCGGCGGGACGACGCCTGGCAATGCACCGTGTTCAATGCGAAAGGCATCCATCGCTGCTGATACTGACTCAAGGGTGGAGCCGGTCCGAGCTCGTTTGGCCGAGTCGGTTGCGCCGCCAACGGCGACAAGCAGAATGCCCGCAAGGATGCCAATCAGGGCAATGACGACCATGACCTCGACGAGGCTGAATCCGCGTGGGCCGATGAAGGAGCGTCTTACGTGGGGTCTGGGGCTGCACATGGTCGATTCCTGAGTCCTGAAAAAATGATCGGGTCTCCCCTAGAATACCGCTGGTGCGGGGGTTTGGTTCCATTTCAGTCAGCAGAGTCGTGTGTATTCAGAGGGCCGCGAGCCGCTGGGCCGTATCTAACTCGATAAGACCGTCGATCAGCGGCTGTAACTCGCCCTGCATGATCGCCTGCAGCGGGAAGTTTCCCTTGATGCGGCTGTCTACGGCAATGGAGTCCTTATATCGATAGGTACGAATCTTCTCGGCACGAGATCCGCTTCCGATCATCGCGGCCCGTTTTTCGGCACGCTGGGCATCTTGTTCAGCTCGTTGCCGTTCGTACAACCGTGCTCGAAGCAATTGCCAGGCTTTTTGCCGATTCTGAGCTTGGCTTTTGGTGTCCTGCATTCGTACTTCAACGCCTGTGGGTTCGTGAATCAAGTGCACTGCCGTAGAGACCTTGTTGACGTTCTGCCCGCCAGGCCCCGTTGCAGTGGTGATCATTTCCTTGACATCCGATTCGTCGAGTTGTACCTCAACCTCTTTCGGCTCCGGGAGCACCGCAACGGTGGCCGTCGACGTATGGACTCGGCCTTGCGCTTCGGTGGCAGGCACCCGTTTGACTTGATGTGTTCCACCCTCGTATCCAAGGCACGACCAAGCACCGTCGCCGCCGATTGACACCATCGCGCCACGTACCCCACCCATTTCTCCGGGGGCCGACTCGATCATCTCGAGTTTCCAACCCTTGGACGATGCATAGCGTTGGTACATCTCCAGCAAGTCGCCTGCCCACAGGGCTGCCTCATCACCACCGACCCCGGCGCGAATTTCAAGAATGACCGAGCCGATGGAGTCGTCGTCTGCGCGAACCAGTCGCGATTGGATTTCTTCAGCGAGCGTCGTAACCTGTGCTTTGAGGGACTCAATCTCATCATGAATCATGCTTCGCAAGTCGTTGTCGATTTCCGATGACAGCATGGACTTTGCGTCGCTGTGTTCCTGTATTGCGTGTCGGTACGCTTGGTAGGGCTCGACGACGCGTCCGAGCGCTGCGCGGCGGATCGACAGTTCACGCACGCGGCGATGGTCCTGCACGATGTCTGGATCGAGAAGATCGGCTTGGCATTGGTCGTACTGCTCGGCCAGTTCGTCGAGTCGTTCGGTCAGATTGTCAGGGAGCAGGGACATGATGTTGTGGTGCGATGGTACGGGGGCGGTTCCCCCAGTGTGATTGGGATGCCATTCTCAGCGGGCGCATGAACAAGCCGCGCCGGAGCGGCGCGGCTTGGGCAAGGTTTGGGATACAGGTTGCTAGCTCTTCTTGTTCTTCTTGTTGAAGTAGTTGCCTTGGAACTTCTTCTGGAACTTCTCCACGCGGCCGGTGGTATCGACGAATGAGGATTTGCCGGTGTAGAAGGGATGTGATCCAGACCAGATTTCGACGTTCATCTCAGGCACCGTGGCACCGACGGTCATAACGACCTCGCCGCGATACATGATCTTGCATTCGGGAAAGTATTCGGGGTGGATGTCATTCTTCATCGCCGGGCATCTCCAAGGCCGGTATTGGGGCCCACCAACACGGAGGGACCAACGGCCAAGCCCCGCAGGATAGGGTCCACGCACCGATTGTCAAGGGCCGTTGCCTTGCAGGCAGTTGGGCGGTATCCTGCCCCTGCCGTTGGGCCCTCTCAGGGCCTGTTTCGGTTGAGACAACCTAATCCCTTGTAGCTCAGTTGGTAGAGCGAGCGGCTGTTAACCGCTAGGTCGCTGGTTCGAGTCCAGCCGGGGGAGTTTGACGACCCGCCCAAAGTCTGGGCGGGTCGTGTCGTTTACAGAGCGAGCGGTGTGGACTGGCCCTTTGGCGTTCAGGGGCAGTCGCCCCAATACTTAAGAATCAGCAGGATGTCGTGCACATCAACCACTCCGTTGCCATCGAGGTCGGCTAGACCACCTTTTTCCCCATACGTGGCAATGACGAATAGCAGATCATCGATATCGACGACTCCGTCATTCCCGACGATGTCAGCTGGGCATGGGAAACATGGCTCATCGTCATCACAACAATCCGGCACCCCGTTGCCATCGGCGTCCTCAAAGGTGCCGTCAAGAATCTGTCCATAGTCGACGATGCCGTCGCCGTTGCAGTCGGCGGACCATTCGATGACTGAGTTCCTCAGCATTCCGGAGCACGCTGCATCAAAGAACAGGTATGGGTTATCGCGGCGGTTGACAGCACCACACCATTCATCAATGTTAGGTGCGTCCGCAGGTTCATTGGGACCCCAGCCCCAATCAAGGGACGCAGGAACACCGGTATACCAATGCCAACCCGATGTCGGATCGGGCAATTGATCCGTCTTCAACAAGCCGATCCATGCTGAGTAGTGACTGGGAAAGTCCGGTGCCCACTGGATTAACCATGCATGTTCTTCGGGCGATTCAAAGCACGCGAGATAACCTCCGCGCCCAAGTGCATCTACACTTGCTTCTTGCGAATGATGTAACTCTGAAGAAACCTCATACCAATGCCCATTCCCCCCCTCGGCCTCGGTCCATTGGACCGCTTGAGCGTACACAGATCCAGTTACGGCCAACACGACCACGCCAATCGCGTATCGCTTCATCGTATTTCTCCCTCGGGGCCCCATTGCCCAGAATCGCCC
>PVBE011327811.1_pt1 | contig 52593 bp, 52 predicted proteins | sample 1631181 | NCBI WGS metagenome assembly PVBE01 (sample SAMN08397723, study PRJNA350692) | Marine metagenome, whole genome shotgun sequencing project. | isolation source: water | place: Pacific Ocean | collected 2012-04
CCTTGATTCGAGGAACCCGCGAAACTAAGTTCGCGGCCATCCGGCCCGGCCCGCGCCGGTCTTGTGGGGCCATAGCTCAGTTGGGAGAGCGCTTGAATGGCATTCAAGAGGTCCGGGGTTCGATTCCCCGTGGCTCCACCACTACCGGCCAATCAAATCAAGGTGTTGGCGGTTTATTGCTAACCCCTTGATCTTGGCGGCGGCGGCAATGTCCGCACAGTCTCCGCAAACGGCGCGGCGCTTCACGCTGTGAAAAACAGCCTGGCGCCGGATTCTGGCAGGACAGATTTGTCAAATTGAAAAGACGGACGGCGGGTCCATATGAATCTCAATTTCGAGCATGCGATTGCCGTGGGAACGCCTGATATGTGGCGGGCGCACGCCCGCGGCCCGACAGTCCTGCCGGGACGTCACCTCTAACGAGGAGGCTGTGATGGCAAAATCTCGGAAGAGACAACGGGGACGGGACGCAATAAACGGGCGTTTCATCTCGGTCGAGGAAGCGCGCCGCCGTAAGGCGAACGCGATAGTCGAGACCGTCAAACCGAAGCCCAAGAAGAAGTAGCGGCTTCGACTTGGGGCGGGGCGGCGTCCCTTGTGGGGGCCGCCCTGTTCGTTGTCAAGAGCGATCGTCCGTCATCCCGCCGCCTTTCACACCGAAAAAAAAGCCCCGCCGGAGCGGGGGCCAGATCGAGGAATGGCCGCGTGTCGGGGCCCGGGCGCGAACCCCGGGTACGGATTCCGGCGACCCGAACTCCTTTCGGACCCAGCCCAACGCGGCCGGACAAGCTGAAATTTTCGCTCGAAGCCCCGACGGTTTGGAATTAGGCGCGCACGAGCTCTTTGTCAACTTCGCGCCGCAACGAGCGGTCGAGGATTGATGCCGGTGGGGCGGAAAACAGAAGGGGCGACGCCTGCGCCGCTGTAATTACGTCGGCGCACGGTGCTAGTCGTCGAGCCCGAACCGGTCGAGGCATCGCGACTCGGTTGCCGACCGTTCAAGGCCGACCGCCAGCGGGCGTTCTACTTTTTTCAGGCCGCGCCGCCCGCCCGGCTCGGCCTCGCGCGCCCGGTATCGCGCCTCGACCGTCTTGCCCGCGGCGACCGCGTTTTCGCGGCATCGGCCGCGAATGTTTTCTGCCTCGGAGGCGTCCAGCGCCAGGACCGGGTCCGGCCCGAAAGCGGCCTCGAACACGGAATCGATAAAGATCTCGAAGATGCGGTCTGCGATTTGCGGTCCCAGAGTCTCGCACCCGGTCAGCGCAAGAAAACAGGTGAACGCAATCACGATCCGCATGGCGCATCGTTCGGGAAAAATCCACTGTTCGTCGAATCAAAAGTTATTACAATTTCTACGAAAACCCGCCTATGCCGGCAGCGGCACTCCTTTGGGGTGGCGCCCGGCCCGGGCCGATGGCGCCGGGCGGTTCCGGATCGGCCTTTGCGGCCGTGCTAAAATGCGCCCGCGCGCCGACTCGCCGCCACAGTCGGTTTCGTCATGGAGGCCCCGATGCCCGACTTTGGTCCCGATATCGTTCTCGAAGACCCGGCGTTCATTCACCCGAGCGTGCTTTTGTACGGCAAGGTCAGGGTGAACGAAGGTGCGTCGCTGTGGCCCCATACGGTTGCCCGCGCCGAGAACGACGAGATCGAGATCGGCGCCCACACCAATATCCAGGACTTTGTCATGCTCCATGTGGGGGCCACGACCGGTACCTTCATCGGCGCCCACTGTTCGATCACCCATCACTGCACGATCCACGGCTGCACGATCGGCGACAATTGCCTGATCGGTATCAACACCACGATCATGGATGGCTGCGTCATTGGCGATAACTGCATCATCGCGGGTGGCGCCTTTCTGAAAGAGCGCACCGTCATTCCCGACAACTCCATCGTCATGGGGATTCCGGGCAAGGTGGTTCGCACGCAAAACAACTGGATCGCCAACCGCTTTAACGCCTGGCTTTACGAACGCAATGCGCGTGCCTATTCGCGCGGCGAGTATCGGGCCTGGGGCGGCGATGTCTTTCTCGTCGAATCGCGCGACCATATGGCGGCGCTCCAGGCCGAATTCGGCGAACAATTCGACGCGCCGGAATAGGTCAATCCGGCGTTTGGGGCGGCTTGCGGGCGGGCACACCGGTCCGGCGCCGCGGAACAGTCCCGTTTTCGTGCTATGAAGGGGTCTTATCGTTCTTGGGAGCCTGAAATGGCCGTCGGGTTGCGGGCCGCCGCACTTAATTTCCGTTTTGGTCCTTGCGGGCTGCGGCAATTATTCCGCCGGCGGCACGGTCGGCCTGTTACTGGTCCCAGTGCCGATCAAGGTGGCCGCCTGCGTCTTCAGCCAGTGCTGGCGCGGTGACGGCGACGACGGCGAAGATGATGTGGCGCCTGCGCCGGCCGGCCCCGCCGATGCAACCCTGACCGCCGCTGTGCAGGGCCCACCGATCGGCATCAAATGGATGGCAAATGCGGGTGCTCTGGATGCGACGCTTGCCCACGCGGGGCCCCTGTTTTAGAGGCCCGTTTGCGCTTGCATTCATTCGAGTTCTGCGCGAAAGAACGCGACCGTTTCCCGCCAAGTGACAAGACCTGCCAATGAATCGATCTGTGGCTCACGCCGAAATACCGTTCGGTGCGCCCCCTGAATCCGGCGGCGAATTCAAGATTGAGAATGGACAACGCTTTGCGGGCCGCCACCTTCTGATCGGCCTCTGGGACGGGAATAATCTGGACAGCATGGAAATCATCGAGACGGCGCTGCACGAATCGGTAACGGCGGCAGGCGCCACCCTGTTGCGGATCGATCTGCATCGCTTCACCCCCTATGGCGGCGTTTCCGGGGTCGCGATACTGGCCGAATCACACATGAGCATTCACACCTGGCCCGAGGAAGGTTGTGCGGCGCTGGATATCTTCCTGTGCGGCGACTGCGACCCCAACCGCGTTGTGCCGGTGGTGCAGCGCCAATTCGGCACCGTCAATACCCGGGTCACGGAATTCAGGCGGGGCATCGCCCCTTGACCTGGCTCCGGGAACGTCTTCACGACGGCGTTGCCCAGACGATCCGAATCGACAGAATGCTCTACGAAGGCGAGACCGCCTTTCAGAAGATTCAGATATTCGAGAATGCGGCGCTCGGCCGCGTCCTGGCGCTCGACGGTATCGTCCAGACCACCGAGGCGGACGAGTTCATGTATCACGAGATGTTGGCCCATGTGCCGCTGTTCGGCTACGGGACCGCCCGCCGGGTGCTGATTATCGGTGGCGGCGACGGCGGTCTTCTTGAAGAGGTGCTGAAACACCCGATCGAAAACGTCTGGATGATCGAGATCGACGGCGAGGTGGTGGAACTTTGCCGCAAGCATCTTTCGAGCATTTTCGGGGCGGCCTTCGAGGACCTCCGCGCGGAACTGGTGATCGCCAATGGCGCCGATTACCTGGCCGCCAGCGACGAGACCTTCGACCTGATTCTTGTCGATTCCACCGATCCCGTCGGTCCCGAAAAAGTTCTGTTCGAGCTCCCGTTTTACGAATCCTGCCGCGCGCATCTCGGCGCCGATGGGGTGCTGGTGACACAAAACGGGGTTCCCTTTTTTCAGGGCGATGAACTCTCCGTTACGGCCGCCAACCTGAACGCGGTCTTTGCCCGCTCCGGGTTCTATGTCGTTCCGGTGCCGACCTATCCGGGCGGCGTCATGACGCTGGGGTGGGCCAGCGCCGGGACCGATCTGGCGCAACCGGATGCGGACCTCGAGGCCCGCTATGAGGGGGCCGCCCTCGAGACGCGCGACTACACGCCCGCCGTTCACCGCGCGGCGTTCGCCCTGCCGGAATATGTTGCCGATCTGTTGGCGCCACGGGCGCCCGGCTGAGGCTTACGCCACCTTGCCGTAACCGACGACGACCGGGCCCATGCGCCCGTCCTTGAAATACTCGGTCAGTTCCCAAGCGATTTCGCGGATGCCCTTGTCGTCGCCGAGCGAAGTGAGAGTGAAGTCCAGCGCGCGCCCGTAGGCGAGGGTGCTGGCGGCAACGAAGTGGTCCTTTTCCCACTTGGCGGCACCGTTCTCGATCAGTTCCCGAAACAGGGGTTCAAGGTCGTCCTTGGACTTGCGATGGGCCGCCAGCACGGCGAGCACGACCTTGTCGTCCGCCACCACCGCAATCAGGCGCTGCAGGGCGTCGGCCTGTTTCTTTTTGTTCTTGGCCGCCGACGAGCCCGGCTTGGCGCCGAGGGTCTTGCTGACGCTTTTGAGTTCCAATGATTTCCTGAGCGAACCTAACACGGTCTCAGACGCTCCTTTTCTCCCCAGCTTGTCCCCAGCCTACCGTCGAGTTGCGATGTCAGGATGCCGCCGGGCACCGGCATAGTCAACGGTTTCCCGCGTGAACTCTCCGGTTCCGCGGCCTGCCGGAAGCGTCGTATCGGCGCTGCGGGCCCCTTGATCGGCGCGTCTGCGGCCATACATTAGACGTCGCGGCGCCGTATGGGCCGCACACCCGCCGGCTCTGGATTCTGCCGGCCCCATCCGGGTGCCTTCATGGACCCGGCCGTTCGCTCTCGCTCGTCGGAGGAGATGCCATGGCGCGACTTTCTCTGTTCAACAGCCCTTTGCTGCTCGGTTTCGATGAAATCGAGCGCACCCTCGACCGGCTCGGCAAGTCGGGTGGCGATGGCTATCCGCCCTACAACATCGAGCAGGTCGGCGAGACGGCGCTCCGTATCACGCTTGCCGTGGCCGGGTTCGGCGAAGATGAACTCTCCGTCACGGTCGAGGACAATCAGCTGGTCATCCGCGGACGCCAGAGCGAGGACGAGGGCCGGGTCTATCTTCATCGCGGCATCGCCGCGCGCCAGTTCCAACGTGCTTTCGTGCTTGCCGACGGCATCGAAGTCGCCGGCGCCGATCTTGTGAATGGCCTGCTCAGCGTCGATCTGGCGCGCCCCCAAACCCTCGCCCGGGTCCGGACGGTGGAGATCCAGGTTTCAGGGGACGGCAAGAAGAAGGCCTTATCGCGTGCGCCGGCCGACGGCAACGCAGATGCCGATGCTGCGGAATAGAGGCACCGATGATCGAACAGGAACAGTGATGGTTGATGGAATAGATTTCCGGACCCTTTCGCCCGGCGAATTTGCCCAACTCGGTTGGGACGAACTGGCCTACGTCAAGCCGGTGACGGTCGACGGCGAGGCGGCGTGGGCGGTTCATGCCGCCAACGGAACCAAAATCGCTCTGCTCGGCAACCGCGACCGGGCGCTGGCGCTGGCGCTCGAGCACGACGTGGCGCCGGTGAGCGTTCACTGACGGGCTGGGGATAGATCCTAGGGCTTTTCCCGTTCGCATGCGCTCACGCGAAAAGCTCTATCCGTTTGACATAGTACGCAAATCGTCGTCGCCGGCGATTCCGCCGGCTCGGGATTTGCCCTAGCGCACCTCGACCGTTCGGCTGAATTCCAGCACTGTTGTCCAGACCCCGCCTTCGCGGCGCTCCAGCAAGTACTCGCCCCGGTAGGTCCCGCGCGGCCACGCCGGCGATAGCCGGCGCTTGTCGACAAATCGCAGCCATTGCGCCTTGTGGGTGTCGGGGCCATCGAGGCGCTCCTCGATCAGGACGGCACCGCCGGGCGCGATGACACGGAACAATTCGCGGTCGCCCGGCCGGATGCCGAAGATTTCGATCCAGAAGAACAAAGTCTCGGAAGACGCGGCGGCGAATTTTGCCTGGTGCTGACCGCTCAAGACCTCGGCGCTGCGCGGGCGGCTGGGCGAAAACCCGGCGTTGAGCAATCCGGCGCTGCGGTAGGCAAGAGCTTCAAGCGCCACCGGTGTCATCAGCGGGGTGCGCGGACCGCCACAATTTTCGGGAACCCCGGCACCGATCAGCGGATCGACCGACACACCCCCGAAACGAACTTCAAAATGCACATGCGGAAATTCGGCAAGCCCCGACATACCGATCTTGCCCAGCACGGCGCCGGCCTCGACCGTATCGCCGGTGGCGACGGTAACGCTGTCTTTCATCATGTGACAGTACTGGGATTCCCAACCCGCGCCGTGATCGATCAGAACGCCGTTGCCGCATTCGCGCCGCCGCACCGCCGCAGCGCCGCCACCGAGCCCGGTATCGTCCATGCCGTCGCGCACACCGCGCACCCGGCCCTGGGCGGCGGCAACGACGGTTACCCCGCGGCGCATGTCGGCGAGATTGGCGACGCGAAAATCGATTCCGGAGTGGCGGTCGTAGGTCAGGAAGCCGCAGGTATAATCGTGGGCTTCCGGACCGGGGTCGGCATCGAAGTAATTTTGAACGGTGCAGGTGGTGCCCACCTCGCAATCGGCCGGAAGCCCGAACCGGGGTGTGTCTTGGGCCCACATCGGAAGCGGCAGCGCCGCGATGGCGGCAGCCAGCGCCGCGCCGGCGAGCGCCGTCTTCAGCCGGGAAGTGCGGAATGCGCGGCCGCTCGGCGGTCGCAAGGGCGGTTCGCCCCTCGTGTCAGGCGGCGTGCGAGGCGGCCGGTTCGGTAAGGAGGGCAAACAGGGCATCGCGGTCATCGGATCCGCGCAGCTTTTCGCAAACTGCGCGGTCGCGAAGCAGCCGCGAAACCCGCGCCAGCGCCTTGAGGTGATCTGCGCCGGCCGACTCGGGCGCCAGCAGCAGAAAGATCAAATCGACCGGCTGGTCGTCGATGGCATCGAAATCGATCGGTTGCTCGAGCCGCGCGAAGATGCCGTAGAGCTGATCGAGGCTCGCAAGCTTGCCGTGGGGAATGGCGATACCGTTGCCGACGCCGGTGGTGCCGAGGCGCTCGCGCTCAAGCAGCACATCGAATATGGCGCGTTCCGATTCGCCGGTCAGGGCCGCGGCCTGCGCCGCCAGTTCCTGCAGGGCTTGCTTCTTTCCCGACGCCTTGAGTGCCGTGATGACGGCGGATTCTGCAAGAAGGTCTGAGATCTCGACCATTACGCCTCACTTTGGTCCGGTGCGCTGCCGGGGTCTATCCAACCGATATTGCCGTCGCGCCGCTGGAAGACGGCATTCAGCCGCCCGTGGGCGCGGTCGTGAAAAAAAAGCACCGGCTCGTCGGCCAACGTCATGCGCATGACGGCTTCGCCGACGGTCAGCGATTCGATACTGGTCAATTCCTCGGCGACGATCACCGGCGCATCGCCGCTGTCGGGCTCGGTTTCCGATTCGGGCTCGGCTTCGGCGGCCAGCACATACAGCGGCGCCTCGGATCCTTTGCCGCGGTGGTTTTTGCGGTGGTCGCGCAAACGCCGCTTGAACCGGCGCAGGCGCTTTTCGATCCGCTCGATCGCACCGTCGACGCTGGCATAAACGTCGCCAGCCTCGTCGTGGCCCTGGACCTTGATGCCGGTGCCAACATGCACCGAGCAATCGGTGCGGAAGCTGCGTCCCTGCTTCGAGATCACGACTCCGGCCTCGATCGCGGCATCGAAGTATTTGGCGACACCAGATCGCAGCTTGTTTTCGACGTGGGCGCGCAACGCGTCGCCAACGTCCAACTGCTTGCCTTTGACCAGGACCTGCATTTACCTGATTAGATGAATAATCCGAATTCCAGGGCCCGCCTGATCCCAGGCGAGGGGCGCCACTGGCCTTGCGGCCGCGTTTCGTCTGTTCCTGTCCCGGAAAGGTCGGGACCATAGGCCCGGGCGGTCGGCGCTGTCAACCACCGGGCTGGAGCCCGTCAAGCCCCGTGGCGAGGCATCGGTTGGTTCCCATCCGCAGTCGTAACCCGTTGAAAAATCAGCGAAAATTGAATTCTTCCGCCTTCTTGGTGCGGCGCCGCGCGACGGAGGACGGAATCCGCATGGCCTCGCGGTATTTTGCCACAGTGCGGCGCGCGATATCGATTTTCTCGCTGCGCAGGGTTTCGACGATCTTGTCGTCGGGTAGCACGCTGGCCACGGTCTCCGCATCGATCAACTGGCGAATCCGGTAGCGCACAGCTTCCGCCGACTTGGCCTCGCCGCCGCCGGATGACGGAATCGCCGACGTAAAGAAGTATTTCATCTGAAAGATGCCGCGCGGCGTCGCCATGAACTTGTTGGCGGTGACGCGGCTCACGGTGCTTTCGTGCATTTCGATCTCCTGGGCGATGTCGCGCAGGATCAAGGGTTTGAGGTGCTGGACGCCCCTGGCGAAAAACCCGTCTTGCTGGCGGAGCAGTTCGGTCGCAACCTTCAGGATCGTGTTGGCCCGTTGTTCGAGCGAGCGCACCAGCCAGTTGGCCGATTTGAGCTTGTCGGCAATGTAGTCCTTGTCGCCGCGCAACTCCGACTGGCGGCTAACGATGGCGTAGTACTGCTGATTAACGATGGCGCAGTACTGCTGATTGACGAGAACGCGCGGCAAGGTGTCGTTGTTGAGTTCGACCACCCAGTTTCCGCCCGCCCCGGGCCGCACAAACACGTCGGGCACCACGGCCTGAGCGACTTCGTGGACGAAGGCAAGTCCGGGTTTCGGGTCGAGCGCGCGAATTTCGCGGATCATGTCAGCAAGATCGTCTTCATCGACGCCGCATTTTGTCAGCAGGGCGGCGTGGTCGTGTTTGGCCAGCAGATCGAGATGATCCAGCAGTGTCTGCATCGCCGGATCGAGCCGGTCGAGATCGCGCAACTGCAGCGCCAGGCATTCCTTGAGATCGCGCGCGAAGATTCCGGTCGGATCGAAACGCTGCAGTTTCTTGAGGGTCGCTTCGACGCGGGCCGGTTTGGCGCCAATTTGCTCCGTAATCCCCTCAAGATCGCCGGCCAGATACCCGGATTCATCGATCATGTGGATCAGATGAAACCCGATCAGGCGGTCGGCCGGGTCGGTCAGATCCATATTGAGCTGGCTCAGCAGGTGATCGTGCAGAGAGATGTCGCCGCTCACCGTCTGCTCGAGAATGTTGACCCCGTCGCTGAACCCGCTGCTGCCGGGCGCCGTGCCGCCGCTGCCGACGGTACCGAAGTCGGTCGGACCTGGGGCCGGCGTGTCGGCGGTGTCGCCGGCGCCGGAACCGTCATAGACGTCGCCGTAATTGATATCGAGGGGCCCGTCATCGGGCGCTGGCAGACCTTCTTCGCTGGAGAGCGCCGTCGAATCCGGTTCCGTCTTTCCGTCCGGCCTTGTTTCCTCAGCCGGCCCGGCGTCGCCGCGTTCCGGCCGCTCGCCCTCTTGGCGCTCCAGCAACGGGTTCGATTCCAGCTCCTGCTCGATGTATTCGGCCAGTTCCAGATTGGTAAGCTGCAGCAGTTTGATCGCCTGCTGCAACTGTGGCGTCATCACCAGCGATTGCGATTGCCGGAGATCCTGTCTTTGACCAAATTGCATGCGGGAACCCGGACAGCGAACTAAAGACTGAAGCGATCGCCGAGATAGACGCGGCGGACATCTTTGTGGGCGACGATTTCCGACGGCGCGCCTTCCATGAGAATGCGGCCATCGTGAAGAATGTACGCGCGGTCCACGATTTCGAGGGCCTCGCGCACGTTGTGATCGGTAATCAACACGCCGATTCCGCGGTCTTTGAGGTGCGAGATCAAATCCCGAATGTCGGCGACCGCGATCGGGTCGATGCCGGCGAGCGGCTCATCGAGCAGCATGAAGCTCGGCCGGGACGCGAGTGCGCGGGCGATTTCGACCCGGCGGCGCTCGCCGCCCGACAGTGTCAGCGCCGGTGTCCGCCTGAGGTGGGATATCGAAAACTCGGCCAGCAACTCCTCGAGCATCGCCTCGCGCCGGTCGCGAATCGGTTCGCTCACCTCGATGGCGGCGCGGATGTTGCGCTCCACGTTGAGGCCGCGGAAGATTGACGCCTCCTGCGGCAAGTAGCCGATCCCGAGGCGCGCGCGCCGGTACATGGGCAGATTGGTAATTTCGTGTCCATCAAGGGTAATGACCCCGTAATCGGCCGATATCAGACCCGTCAGCACATGGAAGCACGTAGTTTTTCCAGCGCCGTTGGGCCCCAGCAGTCCGACCGCCTCGCCGCGTTGTACCGACAGGCTTACGTCTCGGAGTACCGGCCGTTTGCGAAACCGTTTGCCGAGGTTCTCGGCCCCTAGACCGTGATTCGACGCAACCAGTGTCGGGCTGGTCAGCGGCTCTAGATTACGGTCGTCTGGCATAACAAATGGTTACTTCCTTACTAAATCCAGCCCTGCGGGCTCACGATACCCGAACCTTCCGGGCTCACGAAATCCTTCCCGACGGGGCTCACGATACCCAACCCTTCCGGGCTCAGGAAATCCAACCCGACGGGTCCCCTGAATCCCAACTCTGCGGGACCCCCGGGGGGCCATTACCACGGCGCCCTTTCGGGGACGAACAGGCCGTGGACCCGGCCGCCGCCTTCGCCGGCGTCGACTGTGCTTTCTCCAGTTTCGAGGTTTAGCACCAGTCGCTGCCCGCGGATAATATTTTCGCCCTGAGTCAGAATCATCCCGCCGCTGAGGGTGATGACCCCGAATTCGACATCGTAGATGCCCTGGTTGCCCCGTGCGGTCAGTTCGGCGGTGGAAAAGAACACCGATCCCTCGGCTTCGATGCGCTGGATCGACTGAGCCTCGGCCCCGGTGTTGGCCTCGAAATAGTGAACCCGCAAGACATCGGCGTTCAGTCGGATGGTGCCCTGACGCGCCTCGACGTTGCCGGCAAAGATGGCCAGTTGGTCCTCCTGCTGGACCTCGAGCGAATCGGCTTCGATTTCGATGGGAAGATCGCGGTTGTCCGCCAGCAGGTCCTGCGCCGGCGCAGCCGCGGCGAACAGAAGGCTGGCCGCGAGCATTACCACCAAGCCGAAACCGCGCAGCAAACGCGTCATTGCCGGGCCCCCGACCGGAAGGACATGCGCACGCCGTTCAAGAAGAACAGCCGCTCGCCCTCCTTGACGAAACGGAATCCGCCTGCGTGCAGGGTGCCGGGCGGCCCGATCGCCTCGACCGGCGAATCGCCGCTCGCCTCGCTGCCGGCGAGATCGACAAGGGCATTACGGGTGTGCAATTCGAACCCCTGATCGGAATAGATATCGACCTCGTCCGGCAGGCGCAGCCAATTCCCGGCCCGGTCGTATATTCCGCGTGGCGCCATCAGCGTCATCCACAGGCCGGAATTCAGCGTCATGTCGGCCTGCAGCGTGTGCAGCGTGAACCGGTCCGGCGCCTCGCCGTCAGGGACAACCAATTCGGCGGTAATCACATAAGGCTGGCGGTCGTCGTCGGTGCCAAGGTAGCGCGCTGCCGTCATGCCGGGTTCCGCATCGCCGTTGAGCCTGATGTTCGCGAACGAAAGCGAAAAATTCTGATCGCTGCCGTCGCCGCCGGGCCAAGCCAGAACCAGCCCCACCAGCGCCGCCGCGCCCAAGGGCAGAACCAGCTTCATGAGCCCGACAAAGCGGCTGTAGAGCGGTCGCAGTTGAACCGCGCTGCGGTGGCCGGAGCCGATTTCGTGGCGCGCCCGCGCGTCCGGGTCTGCGGTCTGGGGTGTCCCGGCCATCATACCACGCGGTGCCGAAGACAATCGTGCACGTGCAGGATGCCGGCGACGGTCCCGTCCTCGACCACGAACAAAGAGGTGATGCCGGGGCTGTCGCCGCGGTCGGCCCCGGTCATTTCTGCCAGCGCTTCGGCGGCCAGGGCACCGGGGCGGATGGATTTGGGAGCCGCCGTCATGATGTCGGCGACGCTTTTTGCAATCAGGTCTGCATCCATATTGCGGCGCAAATCGCCGTCGGTAACGATGCCGATCAGCTGCAAATCGCCGTCGACAACGCCGACGCAGCCGAAACTCTTGGACGTCATTTCCAGCAGCGCCTCGGACATCGGCGTGGCGGCGTTCACCAACGGCACCGCGTTGCCGGTGTGCATGATGTCCGATACCCGCGTCAGGGTGCGTCCGAGCCGCCCACCCGGGTGAAGCTCGCGAAACGAATCGGCCGAGAACCCGCGCCGCTGCAACAGCGCGACCGCCAGTGCGTCCCCCAGTGCCATCATCATCGTCGTCGAGGTGGTGGGCGCCAGCCCCATCGCGTCCGCCTCTTCGATTTCGGGCAGGGTCAGGGCCACGTCCGCCGTTTCCGACAGAGTCGATCCGGCGCGGCCGGTGATCGCGATCAGCGGAATCGAGAACCGGCGCGAATAGGCGACCAGGTCGTCGAGTTCCGACGTCTCGCCGGAATTGGACAACACCACAAGGGCATCGTCGTCGCGGGCGATCATGCCGAGATCGCCGTGGCTGGCTTCGCCCGGATGAATGAACAGCGCCGGCGTTCCGGTCGAGGCGAACGTCGCCGCCATCTTGCGGCCGACGTGGCCCGACTTACCCATGCCGCTGACGACGATGCGGCCGCGCACCGCGTAGAGGAGATCGACGGCGGCGACGAAAGCCTCGCCGAGATCCGATGCCAGTACCGTCAACGCTTCGGCCGCCCGTGCCAACACGGCGCGCGCGGCTTCGAGGTCGTCGCTTTGGCCGGTCCCGATTGATGGCCCCCTGGCGCGGGAATCGAGTGCTGTCATGAATACCGAGTCCTGGCGCGGACCGGGCTGGGCCGGGTGCCGCCGGGTCCGTCACCGCTTCCGAAGTATGAGGATTTTCGCCTAAAAATCAATGTCGTAGCGTCGAAGCGACAGGCGCGGGCGGGACCCGCCGTCAGTGCGCAAAAATGTCCACATCGGGCCAACCGGCGAGATCGAGGCGCGCGCGCACCGGCACGAACGCAAAGCACGCTGCGGCCAGTTCGGTCCGCCCTTTACGCGCCAGCATCTGGTCGAGACGCTCGCGCAGGCGGTGCAGATAGAGCACGTCTTGAGCGGCATAGTTGAGTTGATCGTCGCTCAGCGCCGCCGCACCCCAGTCGGAAGACTGCTGTTCCTTGGAAATCTCGACGTTCAGCAACTCGCGGCACAGGTCTTTGAGGCCGTGCCGGTCGGAATAGGTGCGGGTCAGCTTGGAGGCGATCTTGGTGCAGTACACCGGGCCGCGCACCGGGCCGACGAAGCGTTCCAGCACCGCGACGTCGAAGCGCGCGAAATGATACAGCTTGGTGACGGACTCATCGGCCAGCAGAGCGGCGAAATTGGGGGCCGGGAACGGGACCGGTGCGTCGGCGGTCTCGGCGAACTGGACCAGATGGCATTCGTTGTTGCCGGCCGAGAGCTGCGCCAGGCACAACCGGTCGCGAGTCAGGCTGAGGCCGGTGGTTTCGGTGTCGATGGCGACCGCGCCGCCAAAGTCCAGGCCCGCGGGCAAATCGCCGGGGTGCAGGTGAAGGGCGTCGGGCGCTTTGGCTTGACGGGCGATGGCGGTCTCCTTGGCGGTCAGTTGACTGCGGCAATGGTGCCCAGGAGAAGACTCGAACTTCCACGACCCGAAGGTCACTAGCACCTGAAGCTAGCGCGTCTGCCAATTCCGCCACCTGGGCGCCGCAGCCGGGGCCTTGGTAATGAGTCCGCCTTGGCTGTGTCAACCGGGATTTGCGATTGCCCGGCTTCTCGGGCCGGCACCGGGGCTGTCCCGCGGCAAAAGGGGCGTTGTCGTGCCGTCCGGGAACGTTATCATGGTGCCATGACGAATGAACTAGTGACGGTTATCGGCGGCTCCGGCTTTATCGGCCGGCACCTGGTGCGGATGCTGGCGGAGCGCGGGACGCGCGTCCGGGTCGCGGTCCGCCATCCGGAAGATGCGGTCGTGCCGGCCTACCTCGGGCGCTACCGCCGCGCCGGCGCGGCGCTGGCCTAAGGCGGCGCGCCCCTAGAATCCGCCGCCATAGATCCACACCAGCAGCCCGGCGCCGAGGACGACTCGGTAGACCGCAAACGGCGTGAACGTCGCCCGTTGCAGCCACGCCATCAGTGCGGAGATTGCGATCAGGGCGAACCCGAACGAAAGCACCGCTGCGAAGAGGGCGTCCAGGGTCAGTTGCGCGTCGTCGGTCCGTGCCAGTTCCCAGCCCTCCAGGACGCCGGCTGCGAGTATCGCCGGAATCGACAGCAGCATTGAAAACCGTGCCGCGTCGCGGCGCTCGAACCCCAGCATCCGTGCCGCCGTCATGGTGATGCCCGAACGGCTGGTGCCGGGCACCAGCGCCAGAATCTGAGCCACCCCGATCAGGACCGCAGCGCCCAGCTTCATTTGTTCGATGCGGCGCACAGTCAGGTACATGCGGTCGGCGAGATAGAGCACGACCCCGAACACCAGCGTCATCCAGGCCACCACCTCGGCGCTGCGGAGCGAACCGTCGAGGTTGGCGTATTCGAGTACGGCCCCGGCCACCACCACCGGCACCGTTGCTGCCACCAGCAGGCCGAACAGCCGCGATCCGGCATCGGGCCGGCGCTGTAACAGGCGAACCATCCCCAGCAGCACCTGCCCGACCTCGCGCCGGAAATACACCAGCACCGCGGCCAAGGTGCCGACGTGAACCGCAGTATCGGCGATCAGGGTCTGATCGGGCCAACCCGTCAGCGCCGGGATCAGAATCAAGTGACCCGACGAACTGACCGGCAGGAACTCGGTCACTCCCTGGACGGCGGCAAGAACGACTATGTGAAGGAGCGTCATGATCCCTTGGAGTGAGGCACCGGGCGGCGGCGCGGTTGGGATTGTGGCGGGCGGAACTCTTTCGGGCCAGCAGGGTCTTGGTTCGGGCCAGGGTCTTGGTTCGGTCCAGGGTCTTGGTTCGGCGTAAGACCTCGGGTTTGGCACATGGCTCTGGGGTCGCTCCCTTGGCTTATCATATCGGCGCCGCGTCGCCAAAACGGGGATATAGTATCGAATCGGGTCTAATATTAGTGTGGGTGATTGAAAGATGTGCCATTTTTGGTTTAAAACCGCCGAAAATTTGTCGATGAGACAGTATTTATGACCGACTCAAGCGTTTCTGCTCGCGCGATCGGGCCGGGTCGCGTAAAGTTTGGAGACCGACGGGATTAATATTTCCGCCGGAAGTCCTGTTTCTGGGAACGGTATGCCGACACGCACCCTAAAGTTTATCGACGTTGCGCAGGCCATGCCGGAAATACGTCCGGCGGGTCGCCGCATCCAGGACTTCGACGAAATCTATCTCGCCTATGCCGAGGCCAAGGCCGGAGAGCAGGCAAGCCGGTGCTCGCAGTGCGGGGTCCCGTTCTGCCAGCTGCATTGTCCGCTCCACAACAACATCCCCGACTGGCTGCTGATGACGGCCGAAGGGCGGCTGGAAGAAGCCTACGCCCTCTCGTCGGCGACCAACAACATGCCCGAGATTTGCGGCCGCGTCTGTCCCCAGGACCGGTTGTGCGAAGGCAACTGCGTGATCGAGAAAGGCTTCGAAGCGGTCACCATCGGGTCGGTCGAACGCTACATCACGGACACCGCCTGGGATCGGGGCTGGATCAAGCCGCCGCTGCCGAAAACCGAGCGCGACGAAAGCATCGGCATCGTCGGCGCCGGCCCGGCGGGCCTTGCCGCTGCCGAGGAACTACGTGGCCTCGGCTATGGCGTCGACATCTACGACCGCTACGACCGGGCCGGCGGATTGCTGGTTTACGGCATTCCCAATTTCAAGCTGGAGAAGGAAATCGTCGCCCGCCGTGCCGATCTGCTGGTGGCGGGCGGGGTGCGGTTTCATCTCGAATTCGAGATCGGGCGCGACGCCACGCTGGCCGATCTCCGCGCCCGCCACGATGTGGTGCTGATCGCGACCGGGGTCTACGAGGCCCACGACCTTGCCGTGCCCGGGGCCGGCCTTGGCAACATTGTGCAGGCGATGGCGTTCCTGACCGCTTCGAACCGCAATTGCCTTGGCGATGCAGTGCCGGAATACGATTCCGGCGCTCTGAATGCGGTGGGCAAGAACGTGGTCGTGATCGGCGGCGGCGATACCGCGATGGACTGCGTCCGCACCGCCGTTCGTCAGGGCGCCCAGTCGGTCAAGTGCCTCTACCGGCGCGACCGCCGCAACATGCCGGGCTCGATGCGCGAGGTAACCCACGCCGAGGAAGAGGGCATCGAATTTGTCTGGCTGGCGGCGCCCGAGGCCTATCTCGGCGACGGCGGCATCCGGGCCGTGCGCGCCGTCCGCATTCGCCTCGGGGCGCCCGATGCGTCGGGCCGCCAGACACCGGAAGTGGTGCCCGACTCGAACTTTGAAATACCGGCCGACATTGTGGTTCAGGCTTTGGGGTTCGCGCCCGAGGACCTGCCGGTCCTGTTCGATGAACCCGAACTCGGGCTTACCCGTTGGGGCACAATCCACATCGATAACCGCACCATGATGACCAATCTCGACGGTGTGTTCGCTGCCGGCGACATCGTGCGCGGCGCTTCGCTGGTGGTCTGGGCGATCCGCGATGGGCGCGCCGCCGCCACTTCGATCCACGCCTTTCTCGGCGCGCGCCAGGTGGGCGAGGTCGAAGCGGAACCGGTCTGGGCCGCGTCATGAGCGCCCGCCGGGATCCCGCGAGCGCCAAGGGCGCCGCGGTAAGGGCTGCTGCGGAATGGGTCGCCGCGTGGCGCCGCAATGCCGCGCACCTGGCCGAAAACGGTCTCTACGACCCGGCCGAGGAGCATGAAAGCTGCGGCGTCGGCCTGGTTGCCTCGGTTGACGGCGAACCGCGCCGTGCCGTGGTCGAAGCCGGAATCGACGCGCTCAAAGCGGTGTGGCACCGGGGCGCTGTCGATGCCGACGGCAAGACCGGCGACGGCGCCGGCATCCACCTTCAGATCCCGCAGGACTACTTCCGCACGCACATTGCCCGCACCGGCCACGAAGTCGGCAGCGGCCTTCTGGCGGTGGGCCAGGTATTCCTGCCCAAGACCAACTTCCATGCGCAGGAAGCGTGCCGGTCGGCGGTCGAAACCGAAATCCTGCGCTTCGGGCACCACATTTACGGCTGGCGCCAGGTACCGGTCGATGTCTCGGTAATCGGCGAGAAAGCTAACGCGACCCGGCCCGAGATCGAGCAGATCATGATTGCCAACGGGCGCGGTGTTCCCGAGGGCGAATTCGAGCGCGACCTGTTCATCATTCGCCGCCGGATCGAGAATCGCGTTCTCGAGCGCCACATCAGCGACGATTTCTATATTTGCTCGCTGTCGTGCCGGTCGATCATCTACAAGGGCATGTTCCTGGCGGAGCAGTTGTCGGCGTTCTATCCCGATTTGCTCGACGACATGTTCGCCTCGAAATTCGCCATCTATCACCAGCGCTATTCGACCAACACGTTCCCCAGCTGGCGCAACGCCCAGCCGTTCCGCGTACTGGCCCACAACGGCGAAATCAACACGCTGAAGGGCAACGTCAACTGGATGCACAGCCACGAACCGCGTATGGCCTCGGACGTGTTCGGCGACTGTATCGACGACATCCGGCCCATCGTGCAGTCCGGCGGATCCGACTCGGCGTCGCTCGACGCGGTGTTCGAGGTGCTGGTTCAGGCCGGGCGCAGTGCGCCCATGGCCAAGACGATGATGATTCCGGAAGCCTGGTCGAACGATCCGACGATGCCGGAGTCCCATCGCGCCATGTATGCCTTTTGCACCGCCATCATGGAGCCCTGGGACGGCCCCTCCGCGATTGCCGCGACCGACGGGCGCTGGGTAATCGGCGGCATGGACCGGAACGGCCTCCGTCCGATGCGCTACACGCTCACCGGTGACGGGCTTCTGTTCGTTGGCTCGGAAACCGGCATGGTGCCGATTCCCGAATCGCTGGTGGTGGAAAAGGGCCGCGTCGGGCGGGGTGAAATGGTCGGCGTCGATCTCGAACTTGGGCGGTTCTACCGCGACCGCGATCTTAAGGACCTGCTGGCGTCTGCCGACCCCTACGAAGATTGGGTCCAATCCATTGTCCCGATCGATTCGATTCTGGCCGGCAGCCCGCGGTCCCGGCTTCTCGATACCGCCGGTATGAAACGCCGCCAGATTGCCGTCGGCCACAGCCTCGAAGTAATCGAACTTATTCTTCATCCGATGGTGGAGACCGGCAAGGAACCGACCGGGTCGATGGGGGATGATACGCCGCTCGCCGTCCTTTCAGATCAATACCGCGGCCTGCAGGATTTCTTCCGTCAACAGTTCAGCCAGGTCACCAACCCGCCGATCGACAGTCTGCGCGAACGCCGCGTGATGAGTCTGAAAACACGGCTCGGAAACCTCGGCAACGTCCTGTTGAATGGCGGGCAGCGGGCCGAATCGATGATGCTCGAATCACCGGTCCTGCTGTCGGGTGAATACGATACCCTGCGCGCCCATGTCGGCGCCAAGGCCGCCGAGATCGATTGCACCTTTGCTTGTGGCGACGGCGGCGAGACCTTGCGTGCAGCCATGACGCGGATTCGCGAAGAGGCCGAAGACGCGGTGCGGCGCGGTGCGGTGCACCTGTTCCTGAGCGACGAGCGCATGGGGGCGGAACGGGCTCCGGTGCCGACGATTCTCGCCGCTGGCGGCGTTCACATGCATCTGGTGGAACAGGGCCTGCGTGGTTTTGCCTCGCTCAACGTGCGCTCGGCGGAATGTCTTGACGTGCACTATTTCGCCGTCCTAATCGGTGTCGGCGCCACCACGATCGACGCCTATCTGGCGCAGGAAGTGATTGCCGACCGCCGGGGGCGCGGCCTGTTTGGCGATCTCGATCTCGATTCCTGTTTCGCCCGCTACCGCGAGGCGGTCAACGCGGGGATCTTGAAGGTGATGTCGAAAATGGGCATCGCCGTGCTTTCGTCCTATCGCGGCGGCTACAATTTCGAGGCGGTCGGCCTGTCACGGGCGATGGTGGATGAGTTCTTCCCCGGTATGGCTTCGCGCATTTCAGGTATCGGCCTGCCCGGCATCGAGCGCAAGGTCCTGGACCAGCACGCCAAGGCCTACGGCAGCGACGTGGTTCACCTGCCGGTGGGCGGCATCTACCGGTTCCGCCAAGGCGGTGAGGCTCACGCCTTCGACGGGCGGCTGATCCATGTGTTGCAGAGTGCGGTCGGTTCGGAATCCTATTCGCTGTATCGCAAGTATGCCGAGGGCGTCTACCGGATGCCGCCGGTCAATCTGCGCGACCTGCTGGATTTTCAGTCGGACCGTGACACGATTTCCCTGGACGAGGTCGAATCGATTACCGAAATCCGCAAGCGGTTCGTGGGCGGGGCGATGTCGCTGGGCGCGCTCAGTCCCGAGGCGCATGAAACGCTTGCGATTGCGCTCAACCGCATCGGCGCGAAGTCGGACTCCGGCGAAGGCGGAGAATCCCGTCACCGCTATCGCCCGTGGCCCAACGGCGACAACGCCAATTCAGAAATCAAGCAGGTGGCCTCGGGTCGTTTCGGTGTCACCGCCGAATATCTCAACAATTGCAGAGAAATCGAGATCAAGATCGCGCAGGGCGCCAAGCCCGGCGAAGGTGGCCAGTTGCCGGGCTTCAAGGTGACCGAACTGATCGCCAAGCTGCGCAACTCGACCCCCGGTGTCACGTTGATTTCGCCGCCGCCGCACCATGACATCTATTCGATCGAAGACCTCGCGCAACTGATCTACGACCTCAAACAGATCAATCCGAAGGCGCGCGTTTGCGTCAAGCTGGTGGCTGAGGCCGGTGTCGGCACGATTGCGGCCGGTGTTGCCAGGGCCAAGGCCGACGTCATCATGATCTCCGGCAATTCCGGCGGCACCGGCGCGAGCCCGCAAAGTTCGATCAAGTACGCGGGCGTGCCGTGGGAAATGGGACTGACCGAAGTCACCCAGGTGCTGACGCTCAATCATCTGCGCCATCGGGTAATCCTGCGGACCGACGGCGGCCTCAAGACCGGGCGCGACATCGTCATCGCGGCGATGATGGGGGCCGAGGAATATTCCATCGGCACCATCGGCCTGGTGGCGATGGGTTGTATCCTGGTGCGCCAGTGCCATTCCAACACCTGCCCGGTGGGGATTTGCACCCAGCGCCGCGATTTGCGCGAGAAATTCGAGGGCACGCCGGAAAAAGTGGTCAACCTCATCAGTTTCATGGCCGAAGAGATTCGCGAGATTCTGGCCGGCCTCGGCTACCGTTCGCTCAAGGACGTTGTCGGCCGGACCGATCTCTTAACCCAGGTCAGCCGCGGCTCGCCGCACCTCGACGATCTCGATCTCAACCCCCTGCTGGTGCAGGCCGACGCCGGTGGGCTGCCGCAGACGTATTCGATCGAGGGCCGCAACGAGGTTTCCGAAACACTCGACGCGCAAATGATTGAAGATGCCGATGCGGTGTTCGATGTCGGCGAGAAAATGCAACTCGCCTACACCATCCGAAATACGCATCGTGCCATCGGCACCAAACTTTCGTCCAAACTGGTGCGGCGCTTCGGGATGGATGGCCTCAAACCGGGCCACATCACGGTGCGCCTGCGCGGCTCGGCCGGCCAGTCGCTGGGCGCGTTCGCGGTGCAGGGCCTGAAGATCGAGGTTTTCGGCGACGCCAACGATTACGTCGGCAAGGGGCTCTCGGGCGGAACCATCGTCGTCCGGCCGATCCCTTCCAGCCCCATTACCAGTAACGAAAACACCATTATCGGCAATACGGTGCTGTACGGCGCGTCGTCGGGAAAACTGTTCGCGGCCGGGCAGGCGGGCGAACGGTTTGCGGTGCGCAATTCAGGTGCGGCCGTCGTTGTCGAAGGGTGCGGCGCCAACGGCTGCGAATACATGACCGGCGGCACCGCGGTCATTCTCGGACCCGTGGGCCTCAACTTTGCGGCCGGCATGACCGGCGGCATGGCGTTCGTCTATGACGTCGGGAACACCTTCGAACTCGGGGTCAATCCGGAGCACGTCACCTGGCAGCGAATCGACTCGGCCCATTGGGAAGGCGTGCTGCGGGGCCTGGTCGAGGAACACGTGCGCGAAACCCAAAGCACCTTCGCCGCCGACCTGCTGATCCACTGGGATCTGGAAGTCGGCAAGTTCTGGCAGATCGTGCCCCACGAAATCCTGCAGGCGCTGGAAGAACCGCTGTCGGACAAGAGCCCCCAGGCCATCGCCTGACCGGCGGCGCGGGCCTAAAGCGCCTCCAGCTTTTCGCGGAATTCTGCCAGCACGTGCGTGGCGGCGCGCAATTCGTCCTCGTCGAGCGTATCCGCCACTTCAGCGGCAAGCTCCATCAATTGTCCGGACAAGCGCTGGTATTCTGTCTTGCCCTTCGGTGTGAGGCGCACCAGCCGCGACCGCCGATGGGCCGGGTTCTCGATAAAGTCGACAAGCCCGTCGCGCGCCAACTCGTTGGCGAGCTTTTGAATATGTTGCCGCGCCACGGGACGGGCGCGGGCGATCTGCGGCACGGTCTGCGGGCCCTCGGTTGTCAGCGAATGCATCAGTCCCCAATTGCCGTCGCCCCAGCCGGTCACGAGACCGCGCGACTGGCCCACGCTTCGGAGGCGAAAGCCGGTGCGCAGCACCTCGAGGGCCAATGCGACCACGGCACGGGCGGCTCCGCTCGCAGCGGCTTCAGGTCCTTCCGTGATCGCGGTCATGCCGGCAGGCGCTTCTTGCAACCAACGAATTGACAACTATATTGTCATAATGACAAGTATATTGTCAAATGGAAGATTGCGGGACCGGGGGGGTGAAATGAAGGCGCTGGCGGAGCCCAGGGACGGCGAACAAACGGCAAGCACTCCAGACAACCCGGGCGTGATCGCGAGGCCGCCCCGCATCTATCTGGCCACCTTGATTGCCGGCCTCGGGCTCGATGCCCTATGGCCGGCGCCCGTGCTGGAGCTCCCGTGGCAATACGGTCTGGGGGCCGCCGCCGCTCTTGCCGGGGTCATCATTATGACTCTGGCGATGGCGCGCTTTCGCATCGCCGGAACCAATGTTCCCACCAACCTGCCGGCGACGGCCCTGGCGACGGGCGGCATCTACCGACTCACGCGGAACCCGATCTATGTCGCGATGACGCTGATCTATCTCGGCATCGCTATCGCCATCGATAGTCCGGTCATCGCCCTGCTGCTGGTTCCGGTCTTGCTGGTCATGCGCTATGGCGTGATCGGGCGCGAGGAGCGCTATCTCGAAGCCAAATTCGGCGACGCCTACCGCGCTTACAAGGCCCGCGCCCGGCGCTGGATCTAGCAGCCATCACGGTCGCGACACGACAGCCGGTCGGGCGCAATCACCCGGCGGTGCGGGCCAGGCGTTCGATCAGCGGGAGCAACGCAGGCGAGACGTGGGCCCCGGATGCAGCATCACAAACGGCACCGTCTCGTCGGCGCCCCTGTGGCGGCAATGGCCCTCTCCCTCGGCGATTTCGACGAAGCCCCGCTTGATGCCGTTCACTGCGGGTCCTTTTCGTATTCGGCGGCCGCGTCGAGCATCGCGTGGATCATGCCGAGTTTGGCGGTTTGCGGGCGCGGGAATCCCTTGCGGCTGTGGCTGTGGCCCAGCGCCAGGGCGGTTTCGACGATCTTGTAGGTAAGCGGCCCCGGATTGACCACCGGCACCGGCAGGTTTTCGTTCAGCCACGTCCCCGCCTGGTGCATCGTTGTCGAACCTAGCACGATGACCTCGGCGCCCTTGTCCAGCGCGCGCTCGGCGGCGGCCTTCATCAGCGGCAGAATTTCGTCTTCCTTGCCGTCCATCAGTTTGGCGACGTCGGTAGTGCTGCCGATCGGTTCGACCGCGGCGCAGAACGGCGTCAGCTGGCGCTGTGCCACCCATTGCCAATGGCTGAAGCAGCCGGCTTCGTTCATCGCCAGAATCCCGAATTTGGATCCCAGCATCAGCGCATACAAAAGGGACGTACGTCCCGGCGCGATGACCGGGATGTCGAGGACGCTGCGGAGCGCGCCGGCAGCCGAATCGGCGGTGCTGTCGATCACCACGGCGTCATAGCCGTCGTCCTCTGCCGACAGGCCCGCCTCGAAGCACCCCATGTCCATCAGCGCCCAGTCGTGGTCGCTCATGAAGCTGGTACAGCTTGCCTTCACCGGGCGGAAGTCAAAGTCGATATCGGGCCCGAGCTTGACCGACTCGAGTTGCAGGTGGCGGTTGGCGACGCCCTCGGCGTCGAGAGGAAACGGAACGATTACAAGCGCTTTGGCCATGGCCAGCTCTCCCCTGGTTCGCGGACCGGCGCATCATATCCGCTGGTGGCGGCGGGCGGGGATTTCCGCAACCGGCATCGGAGGCGGAAGTGCCGGGCGCGACAGCGCCGCACCGCGCGCGCTACAGTCCCCCCATGCGTGAGCTCTATCATTTCTGGTTGTGCCCGTTCAGCCGCAAGGTGCGGGTAATTTTGGGCGAAAAGGGGCTCGAGTTCGAGCTCGTGTTCGAAAAATACTGGGAACGGCGCGACGATTTCCTGCGCCTCAACCCGGCCGGCGTGGTGCCCGTACTGGTCGAGGACGGGGGCCTCGCGCTTGCCGACGGCACGGCAATCGCCGAATACCTCGACGAAGCCTTCCCCGACAAACCGCTGGTCGGGTTCGGCGTTGCGGCGCGCGCCGAAACCCGCCGCCTCGCCGCCTGGTTCGACATCAAGTTCAACGAAGAAGTCACCGTCAATCTGGTCGACGAAAAACTTCTCAAGCGATTCATGGCGATGGGCGCCCCCAGTTCCGAGGCGATCCGGGCGGGCCGGCAAAACATCGGCTATCATCTCGACTACATCGGCTATCTGAGCGAGCGTCGCACCTGGCTGGCGGGCGAGGATTTCGGGCTGGCCGACATCGCCGCGGCGGCGCACCTGAGTTGCCTCGATTACCTCGGCGATGTCCCCTGGGATCAGCACGAGGGTGCGCGTGACTGGTATGCCCGGGTCAAATCTCGGCCGAGTTTTCGGCCGCTGCTCGCCGACCGCATTGCCGGGCTGCCGCCACCCGATCACTATGCCGATCTCGACTTCTAACGCTTCAATTTCGGCACTGGGACCCGATGGAAACGGGACCCAACGTCGAAATGAATTGAACCCGACCAAGACGTTACCCTAGTGGCACGGGCTGAATTCAGGGCATCGAACCTTCTGAGACGCAGCGCCAGCGCGGCGCCCGCAATACCGAGCCCGCGCGACGAAATTGCCCGCCTCGCGCACGCTCACGGCTTCGATGCCTTCGGCGTGGCGGCGCCGCACGCGGGTGCCGCGGCGGCTCCTGCACTCGACGAATTCCTGTCCGCCGGGTTCCACGGCGGCATGGACTGGATGGCGGCCAAGGCCGACCGCCGCCGCGATCCCCGCGCGCTCTGGCCGGACGTGCGCAGCATCGTCGTCGTGGGTCTCAATTACGGCCCCGGGCGCGACCCGCTCGAGGTGGTGCGCCGCCGCGACCGCGGCGCGGTCTCGGTCTATGCGAACGGGCGCGATTACCACGACGTTTTCAAGAAGCGCCTGAAGCGGCTCGCGCGTGAAATCGCCCATCTCTGGAATGTCGAGGTCAAGGTGTTCGTCGATACCGCGCCGGTGATGGAAAAGCCGTTGGCGCAGGCCGCGGGCCTCGGCTGGCAGGGGAAGCACACGAATCTGGTCTCCACCCAACTCGGGTCGTGGCTGTTCCTCGGCGAAATCTTCACCACGCTGGAACTTGCCCCCGATACACCCGCGCCCGATTCATGCGGGACCTGCCACGCCTGCCTCGATATCTGCCCGACGCAGGCGATGCCCGCCCCCTACCGGCTCGATGCGCGGCGTTGTATTTCGTATCTCACCATCGAACACAAGGGCCCCATCGCGCGTGAGTTTCGCGCCGCCATCGGCAATCGCATCTATGGCTGCGACGACTGTCTCGCGGTGTGCCCGTGGAACAAGTTCGCGCGGGCCTCGGCCGAGGCCGCCTTCCGGCCCGGCACCGGGGCGCCGGCACTGTCCGACCTCGCCGCCCTCGACGACGCCGGGTTTCGCAAGTTATTTGCGGGCAGCGCCATCAAGCGAACGGGGCGCGACCGGTTCGTGCGCAACGTGATGATCGCGCTTGGCAACAGCGGCCGTGAGGAGGCCGTGCGCGCCGTCGAACCGCGGCTTCGGGACGGCTCGGCGCTGGTGCGCGGGATGGCGGTCTGGGCCTTATCGCGCTTGCGGGATCGCGATTCCTTCGTCACCCTGCGGGCCCGGATCATGCCCGACGAATCCGACGCAGCCGTTCTCGACGAGTGGCGTGAGGGGGGAGCGCAAGATTGACCAACGGACAAAAGCATCTGTTTTGTTTCGGCCTGGGATATTCGGCCCGCCTACTGGCGCAACAGGTCCTCGACGAGGGCTGGACCGTCACCGGCACCACCCGCTCCGAGGAAAAGCGCGAAGCCATCCGCGGCCTCGGGGCGCAGGCCATCTTCTTCGACCGCGGCCGCCCGGTGCCGGCGCGCGCGTTTTCAGGCGTGACCCATGTGGTGAGTTCGGTGCCGCCCGACGATAACGGCGATCCCGTCGCCGATCTCCACGGCAAGGATCTTGCCGGGTTACAGACGCTCGAATGGGCGGCGTTGCTTTCCACCACCGGCGTCTATGGCGACCGCGACGGCGGTACCGTCGATGAAGAATCCGAACTTGGCGCCACCAACCGCCGCGGCGAACTGCGCGTGATCGCGGAACGGGCGTGGCTTGCGCTGCACGAGGCGCACGGTTTTCCCGCCCACATCTTCCGGCTTGCCGGTATCTACGGGCCCGGCCGCAGTCCGCTGACCCGCGCCGCCCAAGGCAAGGCCAGCCGCATCGTCAAGCCGGGCCTGGTGCTGGGCCGCATCCACCAGGAGGATATCGTCGGCGCATTGCGGGCCTCGATGGCAAAACCCAACCCCGGGCGCATCTATAACCTTGCCGACGACGAGCCGATGCCGCCCCAGGACATCACGGCCTACGCCTGCACCCTGCTGGGGATCGACTCGCCGCCCGAAATCCCCTACCAGGAGGCGGAAATGCCGCCCCGGATGCGCGAGTTCTACAGCGACTGCAAACGGGTTTCGAACCTGCGCCTGAAACAGGAACTTAGGTATCAACTCAAGTACCCGAACTACCGTGCCGGCCTTGACGCGCTCAATGCGGCATGATGCCCGGCTTATCTAAGGAGAATCACGTGAAGATCGACGGCGCCTGCCACTGCGGCCACATTACCTACGAGGCCGAGATCGACCCGGCCAATGTCTTGATTTGCCACTGCACCGATTGCCAGACGCTCTCGGGCTCGGCGTTCCGCACGGTGGTCTTCACCGAAAAGGGGACCTTCAGGCTGCTGTCGGGCGCTCCCAAGACCTATTTCAAGATCGGCGAATCGGGTGCGCGCCGCGCCCAGTGTTTCTGCCCCGAATGCGGCACCCCGATCTATGCGACCGCCGACGAGGAAAACCCACAGGTCCACGGGCTTCGCGTCGGCACCATCCGCCAGCGCGCCGAGCTCGACCCGCGGCGGCAGGTGTACGCGCGTTCGTGCCAGCCGTGGGTCGCCGACCTCGCCCCTATCCCCGCGAATCAGGGGTCGCTATGACCCTCACCGTTCAGGTCTATTCCGATTACGTCTGCCCGTACTGTTTCCTGGCCGAAGGGCCGCTCAACGAGGCGGTGGCCGAACTGGAAGGCGCGGTCGAAATCGAATGGATGCCGTTCGAGCTCCGCCCCCATCCGGCGCCGACGCTGGAACCCGACGGCGATTACCTGCAATCGGGCTGGAAAAATTCGGTCTTTCCGATGGCCGAAAAGATGGGCGTGCACATCGTCTTGCCGCGCGTCTCGCCCCAGCCCTATACGCGGCTCGCCTTCGAGGGTTCGCTGTTCGCGCGCGATTGCGGCGAGGCGGACGCCTACAACAGCCGCATGTTCACGGCATTCTTTCAGGACGAGCTCGATATCGGCAACGCGGACGTTCTGACCGCGTGCGCGGGCGAGATCGGCCTCGACCCAAAAGAAATTCGCGCCGCACTCGACGGCAAGACCTATTCGGACGAATGCGGGGCGCTGTTGCAGCGCGCCTATCAAATCGGCATCAACTCGGTACCGACCTTCGTGCTCGACAATCGCTATGCGATCCCCGGCATGGTACCGAAGGATACGCTCGTCGGCGTGTTCAGGGAGCAGTTGGAAGGGGTGGGGGTGGGGAAATGATCATTTTGAGCCAATCAACTATCGCCTAATGGCGCACGAAAAACTTTTCTTACACCAGTTCGCAAATGCAAAATCTGTTGATCGACAAAAAAGGTTCATTGTATTGATCATGTCTTTGACTTCCGACGGTGTTTTCAACGCAGTCGGATCACCATGTGCAATCTTGTTTCTCACGTCCACAAGATGGTTCACCATAGTGATTGTTGGTTGCCCAGCACTCTTTAACCGCCTGAATAGATCGCTTCTATAATCTTCGTATCCAAATCGATTGAAGTATCTCCGTATTTTCTTGAAGGATGGGTTCGAAAACCCCTTGTTGAATCTATCGGCGGGAATGGCGTTTAGGAATACACCGTCGCGCGACCAGAACGACATATCAGATTCAATGAATGAAAAGACCTTTTCTCCTTTCTTTTCGGGCTCCTTGCTTTCGTTGACCTCATCAAGCATGTCCTTTGAGATGTGGTAAAAAAATCGAGCTCTTAGGTCGGCTCTTGGGACCGCGCTTCCGTAAAGGGTATCCAACGCAATTTCTCCAACTTCCCTGTGATGTATGCTTCCAAATGGCTCGAAAGAAGCACTACGGACCCTCGGCAAAGCGCATTAATCTCGGCACGAAGCTTAATTGCGTCGAGCCGTTCTTTTGAAGCGGCAAGGCGTCGTAATGTGTCGACTTCGGCGATTCTTTTGGAATACGCCGAATAGGCCTTGGTGTATCGCGACATTACTTGATCGCCTGACCTACAGATTCATTCCACATCTTATTCCGCCGCTTGGTTCTCTTGGTGTGGTCGACGGCCCGACTTATTAGGTCGCCAAATTCTTCATTCTTAAGAAGGCGTTTGTAGTGCGAGCGGACGGGAGACCTAAGCGACGGGGCATCCTCTCGTTTGATTTTGCCAGCAAGCGCCATCGTCAAATCAAACAACGCGCGATTGATGGCACGCGGGCGGCTATCAAGTTCTCTACGAAAACACTCCGAAGGTCTAAACCACATCAGCGACACATCAATCGCGCGGTTCCATTTTCTATGTAGTTTTGATATTGTCTCGGGGTCGTACTTTATGCCCGTCCTTCGCGGCGTCATTGAGCCAGTGCTTAAGTGGGGTTCGATATGATTTTAAGCCGTGAACACGGAACGCGAAGAATCGAAGAGCGAGTTCTTCATCGCGCATTCTTTTGTCCGGCTTCTTCCTATTGAGTATTTCGAGCCACGGCTCATACTCAACGGCCTCCTTAAGAAGATCATTGAGGCTGCCACGGTAAACACAGTTTCGCAATTCTTGCGCATTTAGAGGCATCGTGTTCGTATTCAATCGTTGGAATACGTCGAATTTGATCTCCGGATGCGATTCATTGGTTACGGCCACGAGTCGAAGCGTATGTGTTTTGAGTTTCCGTTGGACCTTCGGATTTAGGTTGTGGAACCTGAGCCCATTCAATTCCGTTTCGACTTCCAAATCATTCAGGGCAAATTGATTATCCAAGAATCGATAAATTGAAAAAAGTCGTTGCTGACCGTCGATTACATCGAGCTCAAATTCTTCGTTCTGCGATAGATAACAGGGAGGAATTGGAATATTTAGGAGCATCGATTCGATCAGTCGAGAAGCAAGTTTGTTGCTCCAAACGTAGCGGCGCTGAAACGAAGGCCGATCCGAAATCGGGCGAAGAAATAGTGTTCCATCCTCTATTTGAGCGATAAGTGACTCAACGACTAGATCGTATGGCTAAGTGACTATTCGCCGGTCCTTTATCGGGATTTCGTCGGGATCGGATTTGTCTTCTTCCCGCTCGGCCTCGTAAATGGGAGTTTGGTCGACCATACGATTCCCCTTTCATGCCATACCAAGTTGAGACGGAAAATTCTAGCTATACGGTACCGTGGGTTGCAGACGAATTCGAGTTTTCTAGTGAGATTTCTACAGAAATTTCGCCGCTTCCCAAAAGTTGGAGGGTTCTCGATACGTTTTGCCAGATGTCCAAAAACCCTTGCCCCGTACTAATCCTTCCAGCGCGCGAGGGTGCGTTTGAGCGCCTCGCGGCCAATACATGCCTCGTACCATTTCTTCGCCGCCGGATAGGGCGCGAGATCGACGCCGACCGCGTGTATCCCCTCGAGAACCGCGGCGACATTGAGATCGGCAATGGTGAACTTGTCTTCGACCAGATAGCCGTTGTTGGCGGCGAGATGCGCGTCGAGATATTTCAGGCGTGGTGCCAGCGTCTCGTCGTGCTCGGCGGCGCGTTCGGGGCGGCGTTCTTCCTCCGGCCTGAGGCGGCGCTCGATCAATAGGCCGATGGCCGCATGCTCGGCTTCGGTTGCGGCCCAGAAACTCCATTGTTCCGCGGCATAGCGCCCGGCGTCGGTGGCGGGCCACAGGCCGTTGTCGAAGCGGCGCGCCAAATAAAGATTGATCGCCAGCGACTCGGCCATCACCCGGTCGCCATCGACCAGCACCGGAATCTTGCCCGCCGGATAAAGGGCGAGGAACGCCTCCGACTTCAATCCCCCCAGGCTGTCTTGGGAAAGCCACTCGAATTCGACGCCCAGTTCCGTCAACGCCCAGGCGCAGCGCCGCGAGCGCGAACGCGGGCCGCCATACAATTTCATCATCGGTCTCTCTTCCCTGACATTTGAAATCACCGGCGCCGCGCCGGTTTGCCGCCGCGCGATTGAGTGTCTCTAATAGGGGGGTGCCGGGCGGGATGCAATGCGCCCGACCGGATCGCCCTGAAAACGCTCTGCTACAAAACGCCCTCAACCACCCGCAGCATGCGCGCAATATCATCCGGTTCGGAAAGCCGGTGGTCGCCGTTCTTGATCAGCGTCAGTGCGGCGTCGGGCGATTCGATTCGTTCCAATAGTTTGAGGCAGTGGCGCCACGGTACGTCCGGGTCGTTCATACCGTGGATGAGGCGCACCGGGCAGGGAAGCGCGATTTCTCCGCCCAACAGCAAATGCGCGCGCCCGTCCTCGATCAGCTTCATGGTGATCGGGGCCGGTTCCTCGTCGTAGGCGCTCGGTTCGAGATAGACGCCTTCGCGCCGCAGGGTCTCGCGGATGGCCTCGGGGAATTCGGCCCACATCAGGTCGTGGGTAAAATCGGGGGCGGCGGCGATCCCGACCAGGGCGTGAGCGCGCGCGGGCCGGGCGAGCGCCGCCAGCAGCATGATCCAGCCGCCCATGCTCGATCCCACCAGTACCTGCGGGCCGTAGGTGAGTTCGTCGAGCACGTGGAGCGCGTCCTCGCGCCAGCGCCCGATGGTTCCGTCCGTGAACGCTCCACCGGATTCGCCGTGGCCGAAATAGTCGAAACGCACGAAAGCGCGGCCCCAACCGACGCAGGCGGCCTCGAGCGCGGCCGCCTTGGTGCCGGTCATGTCGGAGCGGAATCCGCCGAAAAAAACGACGCCCGGCGCCTCACCCTTGACGCGCCGGTAGGCAAGCCGGGTGCCGTCCGCGCAGTCGAGGAAGCCGGGCGCGCGGTCCGGCGCTCGCAAGCGGGTCATGGCGTGCTAAGAAGACGCGGCAAACATGGTCGATGCGCAGCCTAACACCGCCGCCGGGCGTCCCGCCAACAAAGGGCCGGGACCGGCGCGCGCACCGGTGGTGCTTCAGGTGCTGCCGGCGCTCGTCACCGGCGGGGTCGAACGCGGCACCGTCGATATTGCCGCCGCCGTCGCCGCCGCAGGCTGGACATCGCTGGTGGCGTCCGCGGGCGGGCCGATGGTGACCGAACTGGAGCGCGCCGGCGCCGAACACTTCCGGCTGCCGCTCGACACAAAAAACGCGCTTCGTATCTACCGCAACACGGGCGACCTTTCGCACCTGATCGAGAGCCGCGGCGTCGATCTGGTCCATGCCCGCAGCCGCGCCCCGGCCTGGAGCGCGCTCAATGCGACGCGGCGCATGGGATGCCATTTCGTGACCACCTATCACGGTACCTACAACGCCCAGAACCTGTTCAAGCGCTGGTACAACTCGGTCATGGCGCGGGGCGAAAAGGTGATCGCGATTTCGGATTTCATCGCCGGTCACGTTGCCGAGCGCTACCGCGTGCCGCCCGATCGCCTCGCCACCGTCTACCGCGGCATCAACACCGCCATATTCGATCCCGAACGCACCTCGGCCGAACGCATAATCCAGCTTGCCAAGGCCTGGCGGCTGCCGGACGGGATGCCGGTGATCATGCTGCCCGGGCGGCTCACGCGCTGGAAGGGCCAGACGGTGCTGATCGATGCGCTCGCCGCGCTTAGGCGCGAGGACGTGCGTTGCCTGCTGGTGGGGTCCGACCGCGGGCGAACCGGCTACCGGCGCGAACTCGAACGCACCATCGAAAGCCGCGGCCTCGCTTCCACCGTTCATATTGTCGATGACTGCCGCGACATGCCGGCGGCCTACATGCTGGCCGACGTGGTCGTTTCGGCCTCCACCGACCCGGAGGCCTTCGGCCGCGTCGCTGCCGAGGCCCAGGCAATGGGGCGGCCGGTGGTGGCAACCGATCACGGCGGGGCGCGCGAAACGGTGATGCTGGGCAAGACCGGCTGGCTGGTGGCGGCGGGCGATGCGGCGGCGCTGGCGCGCGCCATCAACGAGGCGCTGGCGCTCGATGCCCCAGCGCGCGAGCGCATCGCCACTGCGGGCCGGGCGCATGTGTGCGCGAACTTTACCGTTACGAAAATGTGCGCCGAAACGCTGGAGATTTACCGCGGCGTTCTGGCCGCAAGGCGGCCCGCCGCTTGACCGGCGCGCCCGCGCAGGCGCGGACCAATCGGTCCGCTGCCGTGAGCGCCAAGAAAAGCCAGAGGGGTTCCGATCGAAACGGAACCGCTCTGACGGCGCGACTCTGGAATCTCGATCGCTCGCCTTTCGATTCCCCGTCTTTCGATCCGAGCCATACCCGCCCTCGATTGCAGCCCGTGCCCAACGGGCTACTTATTGATCAGGTTCGATTTACTCGGCGTTCGGCCCCGAGCCCATCGGCTCCGAATGGCGAAGGTGCACGCCTAGCGCAAATCCCGAGCCGGCGGAATCGCCGGCGACGACGATTTGCCTACCATGCCAAAGGGATAGAGCTTTTCGCGTGAGCGCATGCGAACGGGAAAAGCCCTAGCGGCAGATCGCCTGAACCGCGGCCCACGAAGACGGCGTCAGCGCGGCGGCGGCCCCGGTGGGCGCCCCTTCGGCCCGGGCGAGCCGGTCCCCGGTTGCCGGGTGGGTCGAAAAGTAGCCCGAATCCGCGTCGCTGCCGTCTCTTCTCTCTTCGCCGGAAAGGCGCTCGAAAAATGCCGCCAGGCCCTGGGCGTTGAGCCCCGCGTCTTCAAGGATCCGCAATGCGGTCGCGTCCACCTCGGCCTCGTTGCCTCGACTGTAGGGCGCGTTGATCAGATAGGTTCCCGCCAGCCCGGACCCGCCAAAGACGCTGTCGAGCACCGCCGAAAGGCCCCAGATGCGAACCAGGCCCTCGGCCGGGTGGCGATGAAGGACGTGCGCGATTTCGTGGGCCAGCACCGCGGCCAGTTCGTCGGCCGTGGCCGTGAGGGCGATCACGCCGTCGAACAAGACGATGTAACCGCCCGGGGCGGCAAAGGCGTTGACCGTGCTGGAACCGACCACGGAAACCCGGTGCGTGGGGCTGAGGCCCGCGGCCACGGAGAGTTTTCCGGCCAAATCATTCAGCGCCGCCTGACCCGATTCCTCGGCGCACGATCCGCTGCCGTCCGCCAGCATTACGACTGCATCGCGCCCCAGCCTGTCGAGCCAGGCGGCGGGCAGCGCGCGACCGATCAGAACCGAAATCGCCGGGATCATGGCAACTCCCAGCAGCACCACGATGGCCCCGGCCGTCGCCAGAACAACGGCGTATCGCCTGGAATAACGCTTGTCCAACCGGCGGCGCGGCAAGTGCGGCACCTGGCGGTTCAATTCCGGATAGGCCGCCGCGTCAAGGAATACCAGCCGCGATTCCGGATCAGCGAGGCTGGTCACCACCGTGCGCCCACCGCGGCCGCGCTCCACCAGGCGGAGGTCTTCCCAATGCCACTGGAAGGCGGCCTGGCCTGTGTCCCCGTGCACGCCCTCGAGTCCGCGCCCGCCGAAGGTCACCCGAACTTCGTGGCGCGCGGCTGTATTGTCGTCGTGATAGGACGCGGGAAGGCTGAGGGAGCTCATGCGCGGCACCGCCGCGTGACGAGTTGGCAGACGCCTAACCGGGGGTCGTGCGGCTGCGATAGTGTTGCCACGTCGTACCTCGTTCGGGCGGGGCGGGCCGGCAACAGGCTACCAGCCGCGACCTTCCTTGACACGCCCGCGATTAGCCCTACTTTCCGGGACCGGAATCACAGGATCACCAGATGGTATCTTTGACCTTGCCGGACGGAAGCGTCCGCACCTTTGAAGGCCCGGTGACGGGCGCAAGACTTGCCGCCGACATCGGTCCCGGCCTCGCCAAGGCCGCCCTCGCCGTCGTCGTCGATGGCGAGATGCGCGACCTTGCGGCGGAAATTGGCGCCGACGCGACGGTCGAGATCGTCACCGTGAAGTCTGAATCCGCGCCTGGACTATTGCGTCACGATGCCGCGCACGTCATGGCCGAAGCGGTCAAGGAGCTCTATCCGGAAACTCAGGTGACCATCGGCCCCGCCATCGAAAAAGGCTTCTATTACGATTTCAGCCGCGCCGAACCCTTCACGCCCGAAGACCTCGAAAAAATCGAGGCGCGAATGCACGAAATCGTCGACCGTGACGAGACCATCGCGCGCGAGGACTGGGACCGGCTCAGGGCGATCGATTTCTTCAAGGGTCAGGGCGAACACTACAAGGCCGAAATCATCGAAGGCATCAATGCCGATGAGCCGCTTGGCCTCTACCGCCAGGGCGGGTTCATCGACCTCTGCCGCGGGCCGCATCTGCCCTCCACCGGCAAACTCGGCCACGCCTTCAAACTGATGAGCATTGCCGGCGCCTACTGGCGCGGCGATCCGCGCAACGAAATGTTGCAACGAATTTACGGCACCGCATGGGCGACCCAAAAGGATCTCGACGCCTACCTTCACCAGCTGGAAGAGGCCGAAAAGCGCGACCACCGCAAAATCGGCCGGGAGATGGAACTGTTCCACCTCCAGGAAGAAGCGATGGGCAGCGTGTTCTGGCATCCCAAGGGATGGGCGCTCTTTCTCGAACTCGAATCGTATGTGCGGCGCAAACTGGAACGTGGGGGGTACGTCGAGGTACGCACGCCGCAACTGATTGACCGGAAGCTTTGGGAAGCGTCAGGCCACTGGGAAAAGTTCCGCGAGCACATGTTCACGGCCGAGACCGACGATGACCGCGTGCTGGCGTTGAAGCCGATGAACTGCCCGGCGCACGTCCAGATCTTCCGCCAGGGCATCAAGAGCTACCGCGATCTGCCGCTGCGTATGGCCGAGTTCGGTTCGTGCACGCGCAACGAGCCGCACGGCGCATTACACGGTTTGATGCGGGTGCGCGCGCTGACGATGGATGACGCCCACATCTTTTGTACTGAGGATCAGATCACTTCGGAAACGAAACTCTTTTGCGATCTCTTGCTGGAAATGTACCGCGAGCTTGGTTTCCCCGATGTCGTCGTCAAGTTCGCCGACCGGCCCGACACGCGCGCCGGCGCGGACGCCGTCTGGGACAAGGCGGAAGCGGCGCTGACGGAGGCTGCCGCGGCGGCCGGCCTCGAGGTCGAACTGGCGCCGGGCGAGGGTGCGTTCTATGGCCCCAAACTGGAATTCCACCTGCGCGACGCCATTGGGCGCTCATGGCAGTGCGGCACGCTCCAGGTCGATTTCGTACTGCCGGAACGGCTTGACGCCGAATACGTCGCCGCCGACGGAACCAAGCGGCGTCCGGTGATGCTGCACCGCGCCATCCTGGGCTCGCTGGAACGCTTCATCGGCATCCTGATCGAGCAATACGCAGGAAGGTTGCCGGTGTGGCTGGCGCCGATCCAGGCCGTGGTTGCGACCATCACCGAGGCTGCCGACACCGCCGCCCGGGCCGCACACGCGGCGTTGAAATCGGCGGGAATCCGCACCGGGATTGATTTGCGCAACGAGAAAATCAATTACAAGGTGCGCGAACACAGCCATGCCAAGGTGCCGGTGATGTTCGTGCTTGGCGCCCGCGAAGCCGCGGACGGGACCGTTTCGGTCCGCCGCCTCGGGGCCAAGGGCCAAGAAGTCCTTGCCTTGGCCGAGGCAGTCGATAGACTTCGCCTCGAAGCTGCGGCCCCCGATCTCTGACGCTCAAGCCTCGGGGGCGCACTTTCGACAATCGGGATACCGTGAAGCCCGCCACGTCCGGCGGGGAGAGCCTTCGCGGTTCTGCACAGAGGAGAATGCCGCATAGCGAGACGTCCATATCTGGCGCCGTCCGCCCCCAAGGGGCCCCGCGCCAACGAACGAATCGATGCTCCCCAAGTCCGCCTGATCGATGATAAGGGCGAAATGCTAGGAGTCGTCGATATCGAAGAGGCCCGGGAGCGGGCCGACGAATCTGGCCTCGATCTGGTCGAGATTTCCCCCAATTCTGACCCCCCGGTCTGCAAGATTCTGGACTACGGCAAGTTTAAGTACGAAGCCCAGAAGAAGGCGAATATTGCCCGCAAAAAGCAGAAGACGATCGACGTCAAGGAAATCAAGATGCGTCCCGGCATCGACGAGCACGACTACGCCTTCAAGATGCGCTCCATCAACCGTTTCCTGGGCGAGGGCGACAAGGTCAAGGTGACGTTGCGCTTCCGGGGCCGCGAAATGGCCCACCCGGACCTCGGAATGAAGGTACTGGACCGGGTCAAGGGCGAACTCGACGAAATCGCCAAGGTGGAACAGTTCCCGAAAATGGAAGGCCGCCTGATGACGATGGTGATTGCGCCCCGCTGACCGCGGCTACTGTGCCGCGGGAATTGAGGCGCGGGCGCCCATCACCACTCGCCACGGACGCCACCGGACGGGGGGCAGAAGTCATGTACGCCCCGGAACAGTTTGCCGCGCCCACGGGCGTACGCGGCGTCTTTGACCCCGGACGCCGCCCCCGACGCTGTGCATGACGCCATTTGATACCGGGTCCGGCAGACCGTCAATCGAGGCGGCACGCCAACGCACCCAGACCGGGGCGGCCTTCTCTCAGGCGTTCGCCGTGCGCCATTCGCGGCCGGCGAGGCGCAGCACGCTCCAGGCCGAAGACAGCGCCAGTCCCGCCATCACGACGCCGACCAGCAGGTCCGGCACGCCGGAGTGCACCGCATAGACCGCGAGTCCGGCGCCGATCACCGCCGCATTGCCGATGGCGTCGTTGCGGGTGCACAGCCACACCGAGCGCATGTTGGCATCGCCGTGCCGGTGCCGGTACAGCATCACGGCGCTGACGACGTTGGCGACCATGGCGGCGAAGCCGATGCCGCCCATGACGGCGGCGTCGGGTAGGCCGGCATAGACGGCATGCCAGACCGCGCTTCCCAGCACCCAGATCCCGAAGGCGCCCATCGACAGGCCTTTGAGGATGGCGCTGCCGGCGCGCCAGCGGATCGATAGCCCCAGCACCATCAGCGTAACGGCATAGGTTGCGGCATCGCCGAGGAAGTCGAGGGCGTCCGCCTGCAGCGACACCGATCCTGCCGCCAGGCCCGAGGCGCCCTCGATCACGAACATGGCGGCGTTGATCCCAAGCACGATCCACAACACCCGCCGGTACCCCGGCGCATGCAGATCGTCCGCGGGCGTGTCGCAGGTGGCACTCATGGCGCGAACCTCACGCCGCCGCGCTCTGGCCGCGCGCCTCGGCGACGTGGGCCACCATGTCGGCGACCACATGGCGGATATGATCGTCGGCGGCGGCATAGAACACGTTCCGTCCGCGCCGCTCGGCGCGCACGATGCGGCCCGCGCGCAAGAGGCGAAGGTGGTGGCTGACCAGCGAGGCCGATAGACCCAGCCGTTCGGCAATGGCCCCCACCTTCAAGGCCTCGTCGGTGCAGGCGAGCACGATACGAAGGCGGGTGGCATCGCCGAGAAGGCGGAACATCTCGGCGAGATCGCGGAATTCGTCGGCGGACACGGCGAGGTCACTCCATCAATAAATGAATACGTATTCATATATTTGTCTCAAGAGGGTTTCGTCAAGTGCGGCATTTGCCGGCCGGGCCCCCGGAACCGCGGCTCGCGGCTCGGGACACGCCTCAAGGGCCCTGCTCGGCAGGGGCGCCAACCGGTTTCCGATCAAGCCGGCGCCCTGCGGCCGGAGCGGGCACAGGTGCCAACCGGCGCTCGAGTGCGCCGCCGTCGCGGTTGCGTACCGGCGATGGATCACCGGGCGGGACATGCGCTAAACTGAAACCGATGGTTGTGCGGCGGATTCTGAGATTAGCGCTTCTTGCGGCCTGCCTGATCGGGGCGGGCGCGGCGCCGGTCCGCGCCCAGGATGCGGCAGGCGATGGCCCTTACCCGGTGTGGTTTGCGCCTGGTCTCGGGATTCAGAGTCTCGCCGAGATTCCGGCCCGCCTCGCCGAACCGTTCCCGGAGACCGAAAGAATTCAGTTCGAACGCCGCCGCGGCAACGATCTCTCCGTGGGACCAAAGTTCGTGTGGGTCGGCAACTGCGATGAGTTCATGGCCCTCGACGAAAACCGGAAGTACCGCGCGAACGCCAACAACGATCTCGGTATCCGCCAATCCGAGACCGCCGAGCTGCACCGCATTCGCTGTTACGTGTGGCGGGCGCTGGCGCGGGCGCGCCCGGCAACGGAAAGTTTCGTGCGCGGGTTCATCATGACCGAAGACGCCCTCGATTTCCTGCCGGCGATGCTGGATTACAGGTGCCGTGAAGGGGGCAGTTTGCTGCGTGCCAATCGCGAGGGCGTTCCCCATAGCCAATATTCGTTTGTCGTTTACGGATCGCTACCTGAATACGTCAACCGTCTCGAGTCAGATACCCGGTTCGTCATTGCCACGGTAATCGATTCCGAAGCCGTGTCAGAACGGCACTTTTCGATTGCCGGGCGCGGCGATTTCGATGGGGACGGGGAAGGCGATCTACTCGTATTGTCGTCGTTGGTGAATCTGCCTAGACCAAGCAAAGGTCGTCTACGCCGAGACCAATTTCGCGGGCTCTACCTCGTGACGCGAGCCCATTCAGAGTCGTTCCTTCGGGTCGCGGCGTTTATGGCGTTCAATGAGCCGTGCCTGCCGCGGGATGCCGATCTGGCGCGTTAAGTTTCCCCGGCTACTCATCTGCGCCCTGGATTGATCCAGAATCGTTCTTCGTGAAGCGCGTTAAGAAGCCACTGTCTGACGGGGGCATTTCTCTCCTCGCCGACTTGTTCGGTCTTGCGGTGGGATTCTGTTGCGGCCCTCCGCCAGTCGCGGTTTCTCACCGCCTCCTGAAATTTCGGCCAGTCGTCTTCAAAAATATTCACGCCACCGGTGAACATCAGATCGAGAATCGCCAGTTTGGCGCCGCAGGGGAAGGTGCCGAAGGCCTTGAAAGTCGGGGTCGCGGCGTCGATGACCTTATCGACATCCTCGCGCAGCATACCGAGGGCCTCGCTCTCGGACATGCGGGCGGTGGTGAGGGCTGCGTAGTCATCCGCCACCCGACCCCTGGAATTCTGGCCGAACAGCCGGTTGAAATCTTCGGCGAGGACTTCGTCCAACGTCCGGCCCGCGTCGATCGCCGCTTGCGGCAAGTAGAATCGATTTCGGATTTCCATCACCATGCCGATGTCCGCGAGATAATGGCCGATGCCGACGGTGACGTTCCCGGTACTGTCCTCGGGACCGAAGCGCTTCTCCGTGGTGTCCAGGTACATATGCGGGATGAATTTTTCGGCGCTCTTGAGGTGCTCGACGAACTCGGCGACATAGTCGCGGGGGCAGGATGGATTGGGGGCGGCGCGGCGGGCGATGGGTTGGCCGTTGGCGCCGGCGTAGAGCTTTTTCGGCCTCCGCTGGATCAGCAACTCGGTCTTGCCGTCGGGGACCACCGCCCAGGCAGCCTTGCCCCGGGCGAGGAGCTTGCGGATCACGGGATCGAGGGTGGGGGGGCATCGGCCGGCCTTTCGAGGGGGTTGCGGCGGTAAATATGTCTATTATGGACATTTATGGCCAATTGTCAAGAAAAAGTTCCTAAAATTACGTATTGCACCGAATTCGAGAGGGGCGGTCGGGCCGCAGGGCGCCGGCCCTTGCGCCGGTCAGGCGGCGCCGCTATAACCCCGGCCACCGGGCGGCATGGCCTGAAGGGCATGCCTATCCGCCCCGAACTTTCATCGCGATCGAACCGAGGAAAGAAAATGCCCAAGCTCAAGACCAAGAGCAGCGCCAAAAAGCGCTTCCGCCTTACCGCCAAGGGCAAGGTGCGGATGAATCAGTCGGGCAAGCAGCACGGCATGATCAAACGCACCAACAAACAGCTTCGCAATCAGCGCGGCACCACGATCATGTCGGCGTCCGACGCCAAGGTCGTGAAGAAATTCTTGCCCTACGGTTAGAGGAACGCGCCATGGCCCGAGTCAAACGGGGCGTCACCACCCACGCCCGCCACGCCAAGGTCCGCAAGGCCGCCAAGGGCTATCGCGGACGCAACAAGAACAATTTCCGCGTCGCCATCGAGCGGGTCGAGAAGGGGCTGCAATACGCCTATCGCGACCGCCGCACGCGCAAGCGCAATTTTCGCGCCCTCTGGATTCAGCGCATCAATGCCGCCGCCCGCCAGCACGGCCTGACCTACGGCCGATTTATCAACGGCCTCAAGCACGCCGGCATCGAGATCGACCGCAAAGTTCTCGCCGATCTTGCCGTCGCCGAGCCTGAGGCCTTCAAGGCGCTGGCCGGGCAAGCCGAGACCGCGCTGACCGCGGCCACCAAGTAGGTCTTCCGCACCCACGTCTTTCCGTCCGGGGGCCTGTCCCGAACCGTCCCCCTTGTGTAAGAAGGGCGCCATGCCGGAAGACCTGTCCCAACTCGAAACCGAACTGCTGGCTGCCATCGGCGGCGCCGCCGATCTGGCCGCACTCGATGCCGCGCGCGTGGACGCCCTCGGCAAGAAAGGCCGCGTCACCCGGTTGATGCGAAGTCTGGGCGCGATGGCGCCCGAGGAGCGCGGCCAGGCCGGCCCCGCCTTCAACGCCCTCAAGGACAGGATCGCCGCCGCGGTCGAGGCGCGCCGGGTGGGCCTGGAAGACGCAAGCCTCGAAACCCGCCTTGCCGAAGAGCAGCTCGACGTGACCCTGCCTGTGCGCGCCGAACGCCAGGGCCACATCCATCCCGTCAGTCAGGTGCTGGACGAGATCGTCGCCATTTTCGCCGACATGGGATTTTCGGTCGCCGACGGTCCCGACATCGAAGACGATTTTCATAACTTTACGGCGTTGAATATTCCGCCCGAACATCCGGCGCGGCAGATGCACGACACGTTCTATCTGCCCGCGGGCGCGGACGGCGAGCGCAAGCTGTTGCGGACCCATACTTCGCCTGTCCAGATCCGCCACATGATGGAAACGCCGCCGCCGCACCGGGTGATCGCGCCGGGGCGGACCTACCGGTCGGATTCCGATATGACCCACACGCCGATGTTCCACCAGGTCGAAGGGCTGGTGATCGACCGCACCACCCACATGGGCCATCTCAAAGGGTGTCTTGAGGAATTCGCGCGCGCGTTCTTCGAGGTGGAAAACCTTCGCATGCGTTTCCGCCCGAGCCACTTCCCGTTCACCGAACCCAGCGCCGAAGTCGATATCGGGTGCAGCCGCAAAGGCGGTCAGTTGCGGATCGGCGAAGGCGACGACTGGCTGGAAATTCTCGGCTGCGGCATGGTGCACCCCAGGGTGCTGGAATACGCGGGCGTCGATTCATCCGAATACCAGGGCTTTGCCTTTGGCGTCGGCATCGACCGCATCGCCATGCTGAAGTACGGAATCCCCGATCTGCGCGCGTTCTTCGAATGCGATCTGCGCTGGCTCCGCCATTACGGGTTCGTGCCGCTCGACGTGCCGAGTCTGGCCCAGGGGTTGAGCCGATGAAGTTCACCCTCGGCTGGCTCAAAGAGCACCTCGAAACCGAAGCCCCGCTCGACCAGATTTGCGCGACGCTGACCCGGATCGGCCTCGAAGTCGAAGCCGTGCACGATGCCGCCGCCGACCTCGCCGATTTCGTCGTCGGCTACGTCATCGAGTGCAAACCGCACCCGAACGCCGACAAGCTCAGCGTCTGCACCGTCGATACCGGCGAGGGCGAAACCCAGGTGGTGTGCGGCGCCCCCAACGCGCGGACCGGCATGAAAGGAGTGTTCGCGCCTGCGGGCACGACGATCCCGGGCACCGGCCTCAGGCTCAAGAAGACCAAGATCCGCGGCGTCGAATCGAGCGGCATGTTGTGTTCGGCGCGCGAGATGGGCCTTGGCGAGGATCACGAAGGCATCATCGACCTGCCCGATGGTGCGCCGGTCGGCGCGCCGTTTGCGCCGGTCCTCGGCCTCGACGATCCGGTGATCGAAATCGGAATTACCCCCAACCGCCAGGATTGCCTCGGCGTTCACGGTGTCGCACGCGACCTTGCCGCCGCCAATATCGGCGCCCTCAAGGACCGCGATGCCGCGCCCCTCCCCGGCGCTTTCGAAAGCCCGGTTTCGGTGCGGCTTGCCTTCGAGAACGGCACCGAGCCCTGCCCGATGTTCGTCGGGCGCTATATCCGCGGGGTGAAGAACGGGCCCAGTCCGGCATGGTTGCAAGACCGGCTGCGCGCCATCGGGTTGCGGCCGATTTCGGCGCTGGTCGATATGACGAATTTCGTCACCTTCGATCTCGGCCGGCCGCTGCATGTGTTCGACGCCGACACGCTGGCGGGCGGAATTCATGTGCGCCTCTCGCGCGCCGGCGAATCGATCGATGCCCTCGACGGCAAATCTTACACGCTCGACGATTCGGTCACCGCGATTGCCGACGACGACGGGGTGCTGGCGCTCGGCGGCATCGTCGGCGGCGAACCGTCGAGCTGCACCGAGGCGACCAAAAACGTCTTCATCGAGGCCGCCCTGTTCGACCCCCTGCGGACGGCGGCCTCGGGCCGGCACTACAACATCGAAAGCGACGCGCGCTACCGGTTCGAGCGCGGCGTCGATCCGGATGCGGTCTGCAGCGGCATGGAGGCGGCGACACGTTTGGTGCTCGATCTCTGCGGCGGCGAGCCCAGCGAAATGGTGGTGGCGGGCGCGGTGCCCGACTGGCGGCGGACAATTTCGCTGCGGGCGTCGCGGGTCAACAATCTCGTTGGCCTCGACCTGCCCGCGGACGAAGTGACGGCAATCCTCGAGCGTCTCGGCTTTGCCGTCGAGGGGGCGGGCGAAACATTGAAGGTTTCGGTCCCGTCGTGGCGGCGCGACGCGCACGGCGAGGCCGATCTGGTGGAGGAAGTCGCGCGCATCCATGGATACGACCGCATCCCTTCGGTTCCCCTGCAATCTGAATACGCGGTAACGCGGCCGGCGCTGACGCGATCGCAAACGCGCGCCGGCACCGCCAAGCGGGCGCTGGCCGCACGCGGCATGGACGAGTGCGTAACCTGGTCGTTCCTGGCTTCGAATCATGCGGCCCTGTTCGGCGGCGGCGGCGCCAACATGCATCTCGCCAATCCGATCAGCGCCGATCTTGACTGCATGCGGCCCTCGTTGCTGCCGAATTTGATTGCTGCGGCGGGACAGAACGCGGACCGCGGCTTCGCCGATACCGCCTTCTTCGAGGTCGGCCCGCAGTACGCCGACCAATCCCCTGAAGGCCAGACCACCGCCGCCACCGGAATTCGCGCCGGCAACATCGTGGCGCGGCAATGGGACCGGGCTTCGCGTGCCGCCGATGTGTTCGATGCCAAGGCCGATGCGCTGGCGGCGCTGGCCGCCTGTGGCGCGCCGGTCGAAAAACTCCAGATCGGAGCGGGCGCGCCCGACTGGTATCACCCCGGGCGGTCGGGCACGTTGCAGCTCGGGCCGAAAAACGCCATCGCCTGCTTCGGCGAAATTCATCCGCGCGTGCTGCGCGCCCTGGACGTGGCCGGGCCGGTGGTCGGGTTCGAGGTGGTGCTCGAATCGATCCCGCTGCCCAAATCCAAGGCCTCGCGCAACCGCCCGCCACTGGTCGTATCCGATCTGCCGGGGGTGGATCGCGATTTTGCGTTCGTCGCCGATAATGGTGTTGCCGCGGCAGCCATCGTTCAGGCCGCGCGCACGGCCGACAAGAAACTGATTTCGGTCGTTTCCGTGTTCGATGTCTTCGCCGGCGAGTCGGTCGGCGCCGGCAGGAAATCCATCGCCATCACCGTGCGCCTGCAACCCGTCGAGCAGACCCTGACGGATTCAGAGATCGACCGGGTAGCGGAGAAAATCGTTGCCGCCGTCGCCAAGGCCACCGGCGCGACACTGCGCGGTTAGGGCGCCCCGAGGCCATGACCGACCCGGCGCATATCCGCAACTTCGCCATCATCGCCCATATCGATCACGGCAAATCGACTCTGGCCGACCGCATGATCGAAATGTGCGGCGGGCTGGAGGCGCGCGAGATGAAAACCCAGGTACTCGATTCGATGGATATCGAGCGCGAGCGCGGCATTACCATCAAGGCGCAAACCGTGCGGCTGCGATACGGCGCGGCGGACGGCGAGACGTATGTCCTCAACCTCATGGACACGCCGGGGCACGTCGATTTTGCCTACGAAGTCAGCCGCAGCCTGGCCGCCTGCGAAGGTTCGATCCTGCTGGTCGATGCAAGCCAGGGCGTCGAGGCGCAAACGCTGGCCAATGCCTATCAGGCGGTGGACGCCAATCATGAGATAATTGTGGTGATCAACAAGATCGACCTGCCCGCGGCGGAACCCGAGCGCGTGCGCGCCCAGATCGAAGACGTGGTCGGCCTCGATGCGTCGGAGGCGATTTCGATCTCCGCCAAGACCGGCGACGGCGTTGCCGAGGTGCTCGAAGCGCTGGTGCAACGCCTGCCACCGCCCCTCGGCGCGCGCGAGAAGCCGCTGCGGGCGCTCCTGGTGGATAGCTGGTACGACCCATACCTGGGCGTCGTCATTCTGGTGCGGGTGCGCGAGGGTGTCCTTAGGAAGGGCATGAAGATGCGGATGATGGCGGCCGACACGACGCATGGGGTTGAGCGCGTCGGCACCTTCACGCCAAAAATCACGCCCGCGGACGAACTCGGCCCCGGCGAAATCGGTTTCGTCACCGCCGGAATCAAGGAAGTCGCCGAAACCCAGGTCGGCGATACCTTGACCGACGACCGCGCCCCGGCCGCGGAACCCCTGGCCGGTTTCCGGCCCAGCGTGCCGGTCGTGTTCTGCGGCCTGTTTCCCGTCGATTCCGGCGAGTACGAGGACCTGCGCGAAAGTCTCGTCAGGCTCCGCCTCAACGATGCCAGCTTTCATTTCGAGGTCGAATCTTCGCCGGCGCTCGGGTTCGGGTTCCGTTGCGGCTTCCTCGGCCTGTTGCACCTCGAAATCGTGCAGGAACGGCTGCACCGCGAATTCGATCTCAACCTGATCGCGACGGCACCGAGCGTCGTCTATCGCCTGACGCTGACAAACGGGCGCAAACTGGAACTTCACAATCCGGTCGATTATCCCGACCCGTCGCAAATCGCCCGCATCGAAGAACCGTGGATCAAAGCCACTGTCATGGTGCCCGACGAATACCTGGGTGCGGTGCTGAAATTGTGCGAGGAACGGCGCGGGATTCAGATCGACCTGACCTATGCCGGGTCCCGCGCGGTGGTGGTTTACCGGCTGCCGCTGAATGAAGTGGTGTTCGATTATTACGACCGGCTCAAATCGGTCAGCCGCGGCTATGCCAGTTTCGATTACCGGCTCGACGGCTACGAAGAAGGCGATCTGGTCAAAGTAGCGATCCTGGTCAACGCAGAGCCGGTCGATGCGCTGTCGCTGGTGGTACACCGGGGCCGCGCCGAAGCCCGGGGCCGCGCCATTTGCGATCGCCTCAAGGAGCTGATCCCGCGCCACCTGTTCAAGATTCCGTTGCAGGCGGCAATCGGCGGCAAGATCATCGCCCGCACGACCATCGCGGCGCTGCGCAAGGATGTGCTCGCAAAGTGTTACGGCGGCGATGTATCGCGCAAGCGCAAACTTCTCGACAAGCAGAAGAAGGGCAAGAAGCGCATGCGCACCATCGGCAAGGTCGATATCCCGCAGGAAGCGTTCATCGCCGCGCTCAAACTGGGCGAGGAATAGGGCGTTCGGCGGGAGAACAGGTCCCGTTTTATGGGACCTGCTCTCGCTTTTCTTCGCTCACGGTGGCGGACCTGAAGGTCCGCGCCTGCGCGGGCGCGTCGCAGAACCGGCGGGCCGCAGTCGCGGCCTAGAGCGATTCCCAACAAACGGGAATCGCTCTAATCGAAGTCGTAGTCGAACCTGAACCTCACTTCGCGGCTGGCGGCATCGAAGCGCCCGCTGCTGCGCAAGCTCTCGAGTTCGCCGGTTCCTGATCCCGGCACCACGGCGCAGGTTGCTTTTGCGGCGCCTTCTTGGAAGGTGCCAATATGTTCGAGGACGAAACTGCCGGCGCGCCCGTCCAGGCTGCCGGTGATGCGTTCCTGTCCGACAAAACTCGCGGTGTCGTCGGCGCGGTGAGTCATCAGGTATTCGACCGAACTGCTACCTTCGATCGCGCCCGAAAAGGTTTTGGTGACGGTTGCGCGGGTGAGCTTCGGGGCGCCCTCGGCCTGGTCGTAAGGCGATTCGTCCCAGGCGGTCACCTGAAAGAGCGATTTGGTGTGTGTCGTCATGGTAGTGGGTGGAGGCGGCGTTACCGCACTCAGCTGCGGTCGATGAACCAGCGGTCGCGGCGGCGGCGGCGGAACAGCCACGCCAGCACCAGTCCGGGCACGCCGAGCACCACCCATCCCGGCCACTGCAAAAGGGTCAAGATGACCGGGTCCCAGATCGGCGGCCAGACATAGCGTTCCACCACAACCTGGGCGAGGCCGAGGCTTCCAGAATGGATGTCGAACCAGAGTTTGCCAAGCGCCGTGATCTGCCAGGTGCCGGAATCGATCAGGGCGACGATTTCCCATCCAAACGCGACGATTGCGAGGGCGACCAGCAACCAGCCGAGCATCCGTCCGACGATCATGGCGTCCCCCGTGTTCCCCGCCTCCGCGCGGCGGAGGGTGTTCGCCCAGAATCAATTACTTATCAGATATTCGCGCCCCGGGCGAATGGGCGCCGGTGGACCGGCCGGTGGCGTGCGGCGGGCCACAAGACCCGCGCCTCGTGCTGGCGAGCGGTGTTCCCGTTGGTGTCGCGCGGCCTCGCGATTCCCCCACTGGCATTGAAGAAATCCGGCGGACTTCCGCGCGGCGTGCAGCCGCGGCCCCACTCCCGTACCGACGTTGCGCCGCGCCGGTTTTCGCCGCCCCCCGGCGCCGCTATAGTGCCGCCCGCCCCGGGTCGTAGGCCTGCGGCGGGCGCACGGCTCTGGTGCGGTGCGCCAGGTTAGGAGGGGTGGCCGAGTGGTTGAAGGCGCACGCTTGGAAAGCGTGTTTACGGGCAACCGTAACGTGGGTTCGAATCCCACTCCCTCCGCCAGACCCTTGTTTTCTCACGTCCGAACGCCCACGTTATCTCATTCTAACTCATAGAAACCCATAGACTTTTGTGTATACACGTCGTTTAGCGTCCCCTAGTATCGTCAATTCGAGTGTATACTGGAGTGTACACTGAAACCTCCGATCAGGCGGTGGAGGCCGAGGGGACAATGGCTAGCAATTTGCACCGTCTCACAGCCCTGTGGGTGGCCAAGTGCCGGAAAGAGGGATTGCACGCTGATGGCGCTTGCTTGTATCTCAAGGTGGCGCCCAGATATGCCCCCAAGCCAAAGCAGGGAAAACCCAGGAAACTCACGGGCGTAACAAAGTCTTGGGTGTTCCGTTATGGCCAACGGGGCAAGCACGTCATGGGCCTAGGCCGCTATCCCGACGTATCCCTGAAGAGGGCTCGGGAGAAAGCCACCCAGTGCAGAATGCTACGGGATAGCGGCGTTGACCCCCTGTCCCACAAGCGTGCCGAAAAGCGGCGGGCTATTGCTACGCGAGACAAGACGTTTGCGTTTTGCGCTGAGGAGTTCATTGCCCGTGAAAAAGAGGGCTGGACCAACCCGAAGAGCGAACACCAGTGGCGAAGATCACTTAAGAATGCCGCGGATGCGTTCGGCGCAACTCCAGTCAAAGACATAACCGCCGAAGACGTTATTGAAGTCATTGCGCCGATCTGGACGAAGACTCCGGACACCGCGGACAAGGTTCTGCAGCGGGTATCGTCCGTATTTGAGTACGCAATAGCACAAAGTTGGAGAACCGCCGCAAACCCGGCCAACAGGCGTTTGTTGGTGAAGGGGCACAAATTTCCTAAACGTAAGGCGCGGGTGGTTTCGCCGCACCCCAGCCTGCCCTACACCAAGGCACCTCAATTCTTTCGTTATATGCGGGAACGCACCGACTCGATCAGTGCGCAGGCACTTGAGTTGCTAATTCTGACCGGCTTGAGAACCAACGAGTTGATCGGTGGGCAGTGGAACGAGATCGAGTGGGATGACAAGCTCTGGATCATTCCAAGGGAGCGCACCAAGACTCGAATGAACCATCATGAGGTACCGTTATCCAAAGGCGCGCTGCAGGTACTCAAGGCGCAGTGGAAGGTCAGGAGCATGACCGACGATAGCGAATACATCTTCCCCGGCCTAAAGCCCAACCAGCCGCTTTCAACCGCGGCGATGCACAGCTTGATCAAGCCTTCAAACGGTCGTGAACCTTGGCCCTTCACAGACCCTAGGCAAGGCAACAAGACCATCTCCGTTCACGGCTTCCGGTCCACTCTTCGAGATTGGGGCTCGGAAACCGGGAAGCGCCCTGAACTGATGGAAAAGATCCTGAATCACAGCCTCAGAGATAAAGTGGAGGCGGCGTACCAGAGGTCTCAGCTTACTGAGCAGCGCCGCCCGATCATGGAGGAATGGTGGGAGTTCTGCTCTTCAAGGCTGGATGCTGAGAGCGACAACGTCGAGCCCATGCGAAAGCGCAAGGCATCGCTAAATGCCTAACAAGTATTCCGAATCGAACCTTGTTGATCTGTACCTCAGGGCTGAATTGGATGGATGGCCCCTTCCTGAGATCAAGCTTAGGGGCAAGGAGCTTGAGGATCTCGTTGATAGCTTTGTGGACGAGATCAGCGAGATATCAACAAAGCTCGTAAAGGGCCCCAAGACGCCTGACGCCCAGCGCGGCTACTACATCGAACTCCTGAACAGTCTGATAGCTGCCCTGCCTTTCATGAGCGGGGACTTTGAACCAGCGTTGGGGCCGATTCAATTACAACAAGATCTAAGTAATCTTGAGTTGGGGAAGCAGTCTAAGCGCCTCAAAGCTGTTGGGACGGGAAGACCCCTCAATATAGCCGCAGGTCATTTTCGGGGTGAGGTTATAGCAGCCGTCCGTTTCCTTACGACCCAATACAAGAATGAAACGAAGGCGTGTAAGTGGATGGCGCACAACTTGGAGCCATACGTCAACAACCGCTTGGCTCACGTCATCCCAGCTAACGCTCACAATCTAGAAAAAACCTTAAAGCCAGAGACCATTCGTCGGTGGTGTAAAGAATTCAAAAAAATACCAGCAATCGCTTCCCCCAAGAGCCGCAATCCGGCAATTACCGCTGGCTACCTCACGGTGTCTGACATCAGCGCCCTTGGGACACATTGAGGTGTTTTCATAAGGGAGGATTCCTGCCTCATCTTCGTTCCCTTCGGTCAATACGATGAGCCAGAAATCCTCCGTTACGCAATTACCTCAATGTGTCCCAAGGGCGCTGACGTTAGACAGGGGTGAATGGTGAAGCGCCGCGGCTCGCGCGGCGCGCGTGCTTCGGGCCTCGATCCCGAAGGTACACGTTTTGATTTGGCGCCGATGCCGCCAAGATGCTGGTCCCCCGCTCGGTCCGGCCACCGGCAAGCGATTGATACTCCTATGTGTATTGTCGGCCATCATGGTAAACTGGGCAGAACAAGAATAATCCGCCGAACGCAACCGATTTGCAGGGGAGGTAATAATGATAATGATGGGTCTCGACAGAGTAATCTCGGGGCCGTGGCGGCGCCGATGGATTAGGACGGGCGCCGGCGCCATCGCGCTCGCAGCATTGTTGCAGGCGGGGATGCCTGCCCAGGCCGACACGGTTCGTATTGGGGTTCGGGATTTACCGCCGGGACTGGGCAATCCCTACACGGGCCGGGGCATGCCGCACGTATTTGTATGGCACGCTATCTTCGATGAACTGACGGCGGTTACGAAGACCGGTGAGACAGTTCCGAAGCTCGCGACCGGTTGGGAGAATATTAATCCGACGACATGGCGCTTTAATCTGCGCCGGGGCGTGAAGTTCTCCAACGGCGAACCGTTCAACGCGGCGGCTGTAAAGGCCACCATAGACTGGCTGCGGTCGGAAGTGGGCGCGGTGACCGTAACCGGCAAGGACCTAGTCAAGACTGTGGCGCAAGCCAATGTCGTGGACGACTACACCCTGGAAATTGTGACCGTTGCCCCAAACCCGATTACGCCGAAACAGCTTTCCTTCGTCTCGATCGTGGCGCCGATGTCGTGGGTGGACAAGGGTCTTGACGGCTTTGCCGCCAAGCCTGACGGCACCGGCGCCTTCAAGATGCAGGAGTTCGCTCCCGGCGCGGCGGTCGCAGTAGCTAATGTGGGTTCGTGGCGCAGTCGGGCGGACGTCGATCGTATCAATTACACGGTGCTGCCGGATCCCGCTTCGCGGACCGCGGCCCTCATTTCCGACCAGATCGACGTAGATGTGCTGACCGCCCGGGATTCTTTCGGCGAGCTTGAGAAGGCGGGCGTGAAGATCTTTACATATCCGGCAGGCCGGACTCTCGGCATTACCATCGTCTCCACACACGGCGGGCCCTTCGCGGACAAGCGCGTGCGCCAGGCCGCGAACTACGCGGTCAACAAGGAGGCCATGATCGAGGCGGTCTATGGCGGCGAGGGCCGCCCGGCGAGCCAGGCAGCGACCTCAAACGCGTTCGGATTCAATCCCGATATCGCGCCCTATCCCTACGATCCGGACAAGGCGCGCGCCTTGCTGGCCGAGGCAGGGTACGCCAATGGCGTCGATATGGAGATCCAGGCGATTACCACCAGCACGGAACGAAACCTGATCTATCAGGCGGCGGTACAGGATCTGACCAAGGTCGGATTCCGGGCCACCCTGATTTCGCAGACCTTCCCGGATTGGCTGAAGTACTGGATCGCTGGCGACTGGCCGTACGAAGCATTCGGGTTCGGCACCGACCTGACCGGTGTCCTCGACGCCGGCCGCGCTTTCAACGCCTTTGTGTCGTGCAAGAAGAATCCGCCCTACTACTGCAATGAGGACGAGATGCCGCTGGTGGAGGCCCAAGCGGCCGAGTTCGACGTCGACAAACGCAAGGCGATTCTGCAGGAACTGCTCCAGGCAAACGCGGCAAACGCGCCACTATTGTTCCTGACCGAGGGGTTCGAGGCGATGTCGTATCAGCCGAGAATCCAGAACTTCGAAGCGATCAATCAACGCCTCAACTACGACACGATGATCATCAATTAGATCGTAGAGGTGCAGCGGGGGCCCGCGGTTCGGCGGGCCCCTTTCTTTCTTTTTTGGCCAGCGACCGGCCTCACGTTTCCCAGATCGACCTGCCATTCAACCAACAAACGCACCAACGTGGCGCAAATCGCGCGCCACTCCGTACCACCGATCAATCAGCAGAACGCCGAAAAGGGGAAGAATTCCCCGCGCGAGTTGCTTGATCGTATTGCCAAGGCTTGCTCTGCCGACTTGCGACACGCTCCAGCCGCCATGACAGGGCTGGCATAGATACCGGACACTCTCATGAAAGGTGGATCATTTTGATCGTGTCGGTCACAAGCCCTTGCGATGTGGACGGAGACAGCGCCACCACGGCGTGAACCCATCCTGAAAGCCGGGTATGCTTGGGCTGGCTTTGGGATTCGTGACGAAGCCCTTCCGCGCCTCAACCAGGGAGTAACCGATGTACGTCATTAACACGACATTTGAGCGACCGGATCCGAAACTCGTCGCCCGCGCGCGCGATACGTGGGCTTGCATCGCTGGGCAGGTGGCCGGCCGTTGCTGCGTCATGGACAGCGGTATTCGACCGTTGCGCCGCGACTGGCGGTTCGCCGGCCCGGCGTTGACGGTTACCTCCGATGACCCTTCCGACACGCTCGTCAATAGGGTCGCGACCCAGTACGTGGAGCCGGGCGATGTCATCGTCATCGACGCGGGCGGCCGCATGAACACATCCTGCTGGGGCGCGACCATGGCCTGGGCGGCCAAAGAGTCTGGTGCGGTGGCCGTCGTTGCCGATGGCGTCGTGCTCACAACCGAGCTCTTGATCGATCACGAAGGCCTTCCCGTCTTCTGCCGCGGCTCCACAGCCCGTTGGGTTGGCGGAGAGGGACCCGGATCGATGAATGTGCCAATCGTCTGCGGCGGCGTCATCGTAAACCCGGGCGACATCATCCTCGGAGACGAAGACGGTGTGGTGGTCTTGCCCCGCGAACGGGCGGAAGCGATTCTGGACGGGGCCGGCCAGCAACGACTTGACCCCTATCCGCCGGTCAGCCGCAAGGTTCCTTTTGGTGAGCGTGGCTTGCAGGAAAGGTTGCGTGGGATGGAGGGCGTCGAGTGGCGCTAGGGGTGCGATCGCGCGTCCCGTGTTGCGAACACGGTGCCTGACTGTTTGCCTCTCCCAATTCCAAACGGAATTGTCATGTTTGCTGGCTTGTAGCGGTATCTTCCGGTAGCGATGCTGGTTGAATGACTGGGATCGACACGAAGGGCCACCGTTTCCCAACGACGTGATCAAGCAAACTGTCCGGCTGGGCATCCGATGTGCGCTCAGCATCCAGGATGCCGAAAAACCGAGGGCTGAAGGAAAGCCGAAGTTTCCTTCAGGAAGATTCCGCGTCCGGGGCAGGTCTTCGATGCGCTGTCCGCCAACAGTGCCCGCCGAGGCCGCGCTCGTACGCAACCACAATGGTGTAGGTTCGGTTCCTGGGCGGGGAAGCAATCCTTCGGGACGGAAGGTTTGGGAGCATAACTGAACCCGCGGTAACCCGCCTCACATCCAGCAACACTTGCTACTCCAGACGATGCCGGGTGTTTGGTGAGCGTCGATCGCGGTGAGCATCCGGATGGTCGAGACCGAGTGGATGTGGAGCGGTCACGCGATAATGCCTATCTTGGCGTTCATCTCGGGCCATTCGGCTTTGGCTAGGGTCGCGCAGGGCGGCGCGGGATCATTGCCGCCGAACCCATTCTCTCGAAGTGGAGTGAGCAAATGGACTGGACGACATTTTGGATTTTCATCCACCTTCTGGCGATGGCGTTCTGGCTCGGCGCCGACATGGGTGTCTACTATTCGGCCATACACTTCGTCAGGCCCG
>PVBE012791161.1_pt1 | contig 52575 bp, 37 predicted proteins | sample 1631181 | NCBI WGS metagenome assembly PVBE01 (sample SAMN08397723, study PRJNA350692) | Marine metagenome, whole genome shotgun sequencing project. | isolation source: water | place: Pacific Ocean | collected 2012-04
CACGACCAGCTCGACCAGATCATTGAGCAGGAAATCGGGCACATTCTCGAACTAACCAGAAACTAATCCGCCGCACCCGCTATTTAAGGATTCCGTAATGGATGTAGTACTACTATCGCGCATAAAGTTCGCCATGACCGCGGGGTTTCACTTTATCTTCCCGCCGATAACCATCGGCCTGTCGTGGATGCTGGTGTGGATGCTGGCAAGGTACAAAAAGACCGGAGACAAGCTCTACGGGTCGATGGCCAGGTTCTGGCTGAAGATATTCGGCGTGACCTTCGCCGTGGGAGTCGCCACCGGGATAACGCTGGAGTTCCAGTTCGGCACGAACTGGGCCGACTACTCGCGGTTCGTGGGCGACATATTCGGAGCCCCGCTGGCCGCGGAGGGAATCTTCGCGTTCTTCCTGGAGTCAACGTTCGTCGGCGTGCTGCTATTCGGATGGAAGAGACTGTCGAAAAAGGCCCTCTGGTTCGCCTCGCTGATGGTCGCCGTCGGGGCGACAATGTCGGCGTTCTGGATCATCGTGGCCAACTCATGGATGCAGACCCCGGCGGGATACGAGATAGTCAACGGACGGGCGCAACTCAACGACTTCTTCGCGGCGGTCTTCAACCCGTCAACCATACCGCGCTACCTGCACACGGTAAATGGGGCCCTGATAACCGGGGCCATGTTCGTCCTGGGAATCAGCGCCTGGTTCCTGCTGAAAGGCAAGGAGACCGAATTCGCCAGGAGATCCATGAAAGCCGCGTTGTGGATAACCTTGCTGGCCGGGGCGGCCCAGATTCCGCTGGGGCACTACCACGCCGTACAGGTCGCCGAGACCCAGCCGGAGAAACTCGCCGCGTTTGAAGGACTCTACGAAACTCAGACCAACGCTCCGCTGCTGCTGTTCGGAATACCGGACGAAGAAAACGAGACGGTCAATCACAAGATCGAAATACCCGGAATGCTGAGCCTCCTGGCCTTCGGCGACACCAACGCCGAGGTCAAGGGCCTCAAGGATTTCCCCAAAGACGAGCGTCCGCCGATAGCCGCCACCTTCTACTCGTTCCACCTGATGGTCGCGTTGGGCCACTGGTTCATACTGCTGCCGCTGATCGGTCTGCTGCTGACCAGAAAGGGCAAGACCGCAAAGAACAAGTGGTTCCTGCGGGCGGCGCTGTGGTCAATTCCGCTCCCGGTAATCGTAAATGAACTTGGCTGGATAGCCGCCGAGGTCGGACGCCAACCGTGGATCGTATATCGCGTATTGAGAACCGCCGACGCCAGTTCGGCTGCGGTAGTTACTTCCGGAGAAGTGCTCACCGACATGATACTGCTGTCGGTTATCTACATCGGAATATTCGGAGCCTGGGTCTACGCATTGAAACGCATAATGAACAAAGGGCCCCAACCGCTTACGGACATGGAGGTGCAGTCATGAGTTTCCTGCAAGTTATATGGTCAGTCCTGATTGCAGTTCTGCTGGCGGTTTACCTGCTGCTGGACGGTTTTGATCTCGGCGTCGGCGTGCGATACCTGTTCGAGAAGAAATCCGAGGACCGCCGCACAATGTTGGCGGCGATCGGTCCGGTGTGGGACGGAAACGAAGTCTGGCTGCTGACCGGCGGAGGAGCGGTGTTCGCCGCGTTCCCGATGGTCTACGCCTCGATCTTCAGCGCGCTGTACCTTCCGCTTCTGCTGGTGCTGGTGGCGATGATCCTCCGTGCGGTCTCGATCGAGTTCCGCCACCAGTCGCCCGGCGCCAAATGGACCGGATTATGGGACATCGCGTTCGCCGTCGGAAGCACTCTGCCCGCGCTGCTGCTGGGCGTAGCGATGGGCAACGTGCTGCGAGGCCTGCCGCTGGATGTAAAAGGAAACTACACTGGAACGTTCCTGGGCCTGCTGAATCCGTACTCGCTGCTGATCGGTATAGCGGGCCTGGCGATGCTGACCACCCACGGAGGGATCTACCTGACGCTGAAGACCAAAGGAGACCTGTCGGACAGAAGCCGAAAATGGTCCGCACTGGTCTCGCCAATCTACCTGGCGACAGTACTAGTCGCGGCGGTTGTAACGGCCCTTACCCAGCCGCACCTGCTGGCCAACTACAACAACTTACCGGCGCTCTGGGCGATCCCCGCCGGAGCACTGGCGGCGATCGTGTTGTGCTGCCTGTGCATCCGGGCCGGCAAGCTCGCCGTTGCGTTTGTCTTCTCGTCGGCTGCGATTCTGGCGACAATCGCATCGATCGGAGCGGCGATGTTCCCAAACCTGATCCGCACTTCGAACAAACTCGCTAACAGTCTCACGGTTGAAAACGCTTCGTCGTCAGAGTATACCCTAAAGATAATGCTGATAATGACGTGCCTTGGACTGCCGATTGTCCTGGCGTACACGGCCTGGGCGTATAAGACGTTTGGGTATAAAGTCGATGAAAATGATTCGTATTAAGGCGAAACAATGAAAGATACATTCAAAGCGGTAAAGATATTCGACGATGTCTACTGGGTCGGAGCCATCGACTGGGACGTGCGGCACTTCCACGGATATCTCACCAGCCGCGGAACCACCTATAACGCCTTCCTGATAATGGCCGACAAGATCACGCTGATCGACACGGTCAAGGCCTCGTCGGCCGGTGAAATGTTCTCGCGCATCGCTTCGATCATCGATCCGGAAAAGATCGACTACATCGTCTCGAACCACGCCGAGATGGACCACTCCGGCGCACTGCCCCAAGCGATCAAACGAATAAATCCCGAAAAAGTGTTCGCCACAAGAATGGGCGCCAAAGCGCTGAACGCCCACTTTGACCTCGGATGCGAAATCACGATCGTGGAAGATGGCGAAACTCTCGACATCGGCTCGGACAAGCTTACTTTCGCCGACACAAAAATGTGCCACTGGCCCGACTCGATGGTGACTTACCAGCACTCGCGACAGGTCCTTTACACCCAAGACGCGTTCGGAATGCACCTTGCCGGACTCGAACGGTACGCCGACGAATACGACCGAACGATCATCGACTACGAAGCGGCGAAGTATTACGCCAATATCCTGATGCACCTGACGAGTTTCATCAACAAGACGCTGGAGAAACTCACTGCGCTCAACCTGGACATCGCGATGATCGCTCCGGATCACGGACCGATCTGGCGAACGCCGGAAGACATCGCCGGAATCATCGGCTCGTACGCCAAATGGGCCGCACAGGAGCCCACCGACAAGGTGGTGGTCGTCTACGATTCGATGTGGGGCTCGACGGCGAAAATGGCCCGCGCGATCGGCGAGGGACTGTTCGCCGGCGGCGTGAAAGCCAAACTCATGTCCATGAGCGCCTGTCACCGCAGCGATGTTGTTACCGAGATTCTCGATGCTGGCGGACTGGTTGTCGGATCGGCGACAATGAACAACAACATGCAGCCGTCGCTGGCCGACGTGATAACCTACACCGGCGGGCTGAAACCGCGTAACCTGGTCGCCGGAGCGTTCGGATCGTACGGTTGGAGCGGAGAAGCGTCCAAAAACCTTCAGAAATGGTTGACTGACCTGGGTTTGAATGTTATTGGTGATCCATTGAAAGTAAACTACGTACCTAAAGCCGAAGACCTGGCCCAGTGCCGGCAGTTCGGTATCGATATAGCCCAGGCTACGCTGGCGAGCCTGAAGAATTGAACATACTCACCGGCTAAGTGGCCGGACTTTTCTAGAGATAGGATTAAGGAAATATGGGAAAGTACATTTGTGACATCTGCGGTTACGTTTACGAATCGGGTACGGGCGACCCGGACAATGGAGTAGAAATCGGGACGCCATTTGACGAGATACCCGACGACTGGGTCTGCCCCGAGTGCGGAGTAGGCAAAGATAACTTCTCGCCGCTCGGATAACCGCGACGCAACTGCGGAGGTCGCCCATGCAAATCGTCTTCATGACGCCCGGCAGCGGCGACAATTTCTACTGCGAAAACTGCTTACGCGATAAAGCAATTGTCGTGGCGCTGAGAACACTGGGGCACGACGCGGCGTCAATGCCGCTGTACCTGCCTCCCCTGATGCAAGACACCGATCCCGGAGACGCCAAAACGCCGGTGTTCTTCGGCGGGGTCAACGTCTACCTGCAGCAGCGGTTCAAACTGTTCAGGCACACCCCGCGATGGGTCGACAAACTCTTCGACTCCAATCGCCTGCTGCGCTTCGCGGCCCGCAAAGTCGGAATGACCAAAGCATCGGTCCTCGGCGAGACGGCCGTCTCGATGCTGCAGGGCGCCTCCGGCAGACAGGCAAAGGAGCTCGACAGGCTCGTAGACTACATGCGCAAAAGCTCCAGCCCCGACGTAGTCGTGCTGTCAAACGCGATGCTGCTGGGCATGGCGCCGCGATTGGCTGAAGACCTGGGCTGTGCAGTTGTCTGCATGCTGCAGGACGAACACGATTTCATCGACGCCCTGCCCGACCAATACGCTGGCGACGCATGGGACCTGATGCGGAAAAACGCCGAGTCGGTCAACATGTTCGTAGCGCCGAGCAAGTACTACGCCGACCTGATGGGCCCGCGACTGGGACTGGCCGATGGCGAGGTGGAAGTTTGCTACAACGGGATCGATCCGCAAGGATACTCACCGGCTGACACACCGCCCCAGACGCCGACTATCGGTTTCCTATCTCGCCTGCATCCGGACAAAGGTCTGGATTTGCTGACCGACACGTTTATCGAACTGAAGAGCCGAAAGGGTCTGGAGAACGTCAAACTCATAATCGCCGGCGGAATGACGCAGAACTTCAAAGACTATGTCGACAAGCAGAAGCAGGCGTTCGAACAGGCCGGAGTGTCAGGTGATGTCCAGTGGATAGACGATTTCGACCGCCAGTCAAAACGCGACTTCCTGCCGAAGCTGTCGGTGATGTGCGTGCCGGACCGCAGCGGACCGGCGGCCGGTATGTTCGTAATCGAATCGCTGCTGGCCGGAGTACCGCTGGTCGAACCGGCGGTCGGCGTTATCCCAGAACTGATCGAAGCCACAGGCGGCGGACTGCTCTACGACCCCGATACCCCCGGCGACCTGGCCGCCAAACTCACCGAACTCCTGACAGACCCGCAACGAGCTCGGGCGATGGGACAGTCTGGATTCGAAATCGCCCTCCAGCAGTTCACCGCACCGGCGGCCGCAAAAAGACTAATCGCCCTCTTTGAAACGCTGGGTTAGGTTCTCCGCTCCAGACGTTGTGAGATCTGCGTTATCAGCGTCGAATTCTCCTCTATCTCTTTGGTGTTCTTCTTTGGGAAGACCCCCACGCAGAGACCGTCTTTCGGTTTGATCTGTTTGAGCAGTTCGGCGAAGGCCTTCTTGGGCGCCAGACGCCCGGCGGCCAGAACCTTGTACGCCACCACCGGCTTGTCGAGCTGCCGAATAGTCGCGAGCGCCTGTTTCAGACACTCGGGCTTGTAGTTCTCGGGCTGGTATACGCACTGGTGGTAGAAGTCGGTGGGCAGTTTTTTCTCTTCGGCGATAAGGTGCGTCTGGGGCTTGTGAGTTGCGATGCCCGCCGGCAGATCGAAGCTGTGGATCAGATCGAGCCACTTCCGCACAAGATCGAATTTCTTCTGCGAGAACGCCTTGTCAACGCAGGCGCCCTGGATGCATATCGCCTTTCCGCCGTTCTTGGCGCACGCGGTGATGTGCTCGGCCATCTTGTCGTAGTTGTCCGGCTGCCCGATCCAGATGGGCATCTTGCCCTTATTCTTGCGGTACTTGTTCCATACGTTAATCCAACGCTCGTAGCTGGGCACCCAGACGGCGGTTATTCCCCGCTCGGCGGATTCATCCAGAACAGACATTATCCGCTCGTCGGTGTACCATTTTTTCATCTCTGAGCCCGAACCCTGCGGATTACCGTGAGCGAAACCAAAGAACGGATTGCAGCCGAGGATCAACCGCGAAACCTCCAGTTTACCCAGTTTTATCGAGGGCATAGTCGCCGATGGAGCGTCTTTGGCGTTCGCCGATCCTACGATCGCAGCGGCGGCGGCGACTAAGGCGGTGTCTTGCAGAAATTCACGTCTGGTGGCGCGAGTTTTCATGTGCTGCTCCTGTGTTGACGGCATGGGCGGAGATCAGGAGTAGATTGTATCCCGAAAGCTCAGCCTGACAAAGCGAATTGCTTGCCAGCAGTCCGCCGAGACCATATCATCGCGATAGCTGAATTACATCTCGAACCATAGGAGTCTCGGCGCCCTGAATCTGCGAGGGAGACCGGACATGGCCAAGATTGCAACGATCGGAGATGAATCATGACGGATAGAACAGACAAGAACACCGTGAGCAGGCGCACCGTGCTGAAGGCGCCTTTGGCGGCGACTGTTGGCGCAGCGATCCTAGCCGGCGCCCAGGATATCCAAGGCGCCAAACCGCCCCGACCGCAAGCCGGCGACAACTCCATGTCGTACGGTATGATAGGCGATCGCAAGGTCAGCCGGTTGATCCTCGGAGCGAACACGCCGGGCTGTCATTCGCGGGACCTGATATACACCAGTCAGCTCGGTAGAGCGTATCACACGAAAGAACGTATGCTCAAGATATATGAACTGGCCGAGTCCCAGGGTATTAACACGCTCCTCCAGGGCAATACGCGCTTGATCAGAGAACATAACGCCAAACGGGGCGGAAAACTTCGGATAATAAAACCTGTAAGCGTGACAAAGGACGGAAACAAAGAGCAGATCAAGAAGACGCTCACGACGGCTATGAGGAATGATATGGCGGCGTTGTTCTACATATGGGGCGATCGCGGCGACTACCTGGCGCGTGCCAAGAGGATGGACCTTGTCGGAACGGCTATGGAGATCGCCAAATCGCTGGGCATAACACTGGGACTTGCCGGTCACTCTCTCCAGGTGGTCATCGAATGCGAGAAGAACTCAATCACGCCGGATTTCTACGTGAAGACCTTCCATCACGACAATTACTGGTCGGCGACTCCGAAAGCCAATCGCGAACCGTTCTGCTGGTACGACAGCAAGGGCGGAAACTCCTATAGCGGAAAGACCGGAGACCACGACCGGTTCCACGACAATATCTGGTGCCTCGACGCGGAAAAGACCATCGACGTGATGCAGAAGGTCAAGGTCCCCTGGATCGCCTTCAAGGTTCTCGCCGCCGGGGCGATCAGCCCGACCAGCGGATTCAAGTTTGCCTTTAACGGCGGGGCCGATTTCGTGGCGGTTGGAATGTGTGATTTTCACATTAAACCGAACGTGCAGGTTCTCAAGGGTCTGTTCGCTCGGGGAATAGACAGAAAGCGTCCCTGGCCGTAATGACCCGGACACCGCAATTATGATTAAAGCACTGAGAATTCCGCTGATACTCGTCTTGATTTGCTTTTCGACTCCCGGATGCAATATGGGTATGACAAAGTTGGATCTTGGCCTGAATGCGGTCACCCACGCCACACCGCGATACAAACCCGGCGCCGTCAAGCCTCCGCATCTCCGCGATGGAAAGAGGCGTCCGCCCCTGATGGTCATTCCCGGCCTGAAGAACCTGGCGCTGTACAAACCGGTCACCTCATCTGCGAAACCGACCATTGGCGAACTCGAGCAGATCAACGACGGAATAAAGAAGTCCGGGGAGTTCAACATCGTCGAGGGTCCGAGTTGGGTGCAGGTGGATCTGGGAGCCCAGGTATCGATTCACGCAATTGCGGTATGGCACTTCTACAAGACCCCGATCATCTACAATGACGTAATCGTGCGGGTCTCGGATGGCGCTGATTTCTCGCGGAACGTCCGCGTACTGTTCAATAACGATCACGACAATTCGGCCGGTCTGGGCAAGGGCGAGGACACGGCGTTCATTTCACGCTGGTGTGGAGAGGTCGTCGATGCGCCGACCCGATCGTGCGGGAACGACGGCAAGATTCGTTCGCCTCCATACGGGCAAAGGCGCAGGGGGCGAGAGCCCCAGGTACGTGGAGGTCGCCGTGTACGGAATGAAGACCGAGAAGAAGGAAGATCTCGGGTCAGAGCGCCGTTAGTCATTAGAGCGAATCCCTTGCCCCGGGGACGCCTAGACCATATCATCTTCCTCGGCAAAAAGACCTGAAATACATCTCGGACACCGGGCGCTGTTTATAAAACGCCCTGAATTCGCGTGGGAGATTTGATATGGCGAAGATTGCAATGATCGGTGCGGGCAGTGTCGTGTTCTGCAAAACGCTGCTGAGCGACATGATGGCTACGCCCGCGCTCGAAGGCAGCGAGTTCGCACTGATGAACCGCACCGAACCGAAGCTGCGGCGCATGGAGGCGTTCGCAAATCGCATGATCGCCGAGAACGGGCTGTCGTCAACCGTGACGGCCACGCTCGATCGCCAAGAGGCTATCAAAGACGCCGACTTCGTGGTCGTTATGATCCAGGTCGGCGGGCTGGACGCATACAGCTTCGACTACGAAATACCGATGAAGTACGGCGTGGACCAGTGCATCGGCGACTCGCTCGGTCCCGGCGGGCTCTTCCGCGGGCTGCGGACGATTCCCGTGCTGGCTGACATGGTCGACGACATGGAGACCCTCGCCAAACCCGGCGCGATCATGCTCCAGTACGCCAACCCGATGGCCGCCAACTGCCTGGGGCTCGGGCAAATCTCAGACGCACCGGTAGTGGGCCTGTGTCACGGAGTCCAGACCACGCTGGACCTGATCGCCGGATACTGCGGCGTACCGAAAGACGAGATCAGCTACCTCTGCGGCGGGATCAACCATATGGACTGGTTCCTCGAACTGACGCATAAGAGACGCGACCTCTACCCGATTCTCCGCGAAGTTTTCGAGAAGCCCGAATACTACAAGAACGAGAAAGTCCGCGGCGAAGTCTTCCGCCATTTCGGATACTTCATGACCGAATCAACCGGGCACCTCAGCGAATATCTGCCCTGGTTCCGATCGAGCAAGCGAGCGTTGGACATGTACTGCGACGAACCGGCGTTCGGCGGCGAGACAGGGGCTTATTACAACTACTCCAAGGCGCTGGCGTCGAAATACGCCGCACGCGATCCGCTGGAATTCGAGACCGCAAAGATCGAATCACGCAGCGTCGAATACTGCTCGTACATCCTCGAGGCGGTCGTCACGGGCAAGCCGTATCGCATAATGGGCAACGTTCGCAATGACGGATACATCGCCAACCTTCCGCCCGAAGCGTGCGTCGAAGTGCCCGTCTTCGTGGACAGCACGGGCCTGCACCCGACGAACATCGGGGCCCTTCCCCCGCAATGTGCAGCGGCCTGCATGACGAACGTAAACGTGCAGATACTCGGCGCCCTGGCGGCGCTGTCGGGCGATACCGAAGCGATCGTTCACGCCGCCGCCATGGACCCGCTAACCGGCGCGGTATGCACGCTGAACGAGATACGCAAAATGTGTTCGGAGATGCTCGAGGCCCAGCGACAGTGGCTGCCCCAGTTCGAAGGACAATCGATACGCCCCACGCCGACGATCAGCATTCCCGCCGACTGCAAACCGGTCGACGTGCCGCTGGACCCGGCGCTTGCGATAAACAAGCGATTCAGTACGTTAATCCAACAGAAGACAGATTAAACGACCATCGATAATAAGGAGTCGGAATATGAAGAAAGCAAATACAAACATCACGCGACGGAGTTTTCTGGCAGGTTCGGCGGCCGCTATCGTGCTGCCTACCGTTATCCCCGGATCGGCGCTGGGTAAGGACGGAAAGACCCCGGCGTCTGACCGCATAGGAACAGGGCACATCGGTGTCGGCGGGCGAGGCTCGGGACACGTCGGCGGATTCCTCGGCCGATCGGACGCGCAAGTCCTGGCGGTGGCTGATCCGTACAAAAGCAAAGGGGCGAGCAATGTCGCCCGAATCAACAAGAAATACAAAGGCGCCAAGGCCTACCAGGACTTCCGCGAACTTCTGGCTCGCGACGACATCGACGCGGTCGTGGTCGCATCGCCGGAGAACTGGCACGCGCTGCACTCGATCCACGCGGTGAAAGCCGGTAAGGACGTTTACTGCGAGAAGGCAATCTCGCTGACGATCGCCGAGGGACGGGCGATGTGCAAAGCTGTCCGCCGCTACGGAAAAATCCTGCAGGTAGGCACCCAGCAGCGGTCAGACGCTCGCTTCCGCCTGGCCTGCCAACTGGTGCGAAACGGTTATCTCGGCAAGGTCCACACCGTTAAGGTAGGCGTGCCGGGCGGAAGGCAACTGCCCATCATGCCCGCCAAGAAAGCCCCCGACGACATCGACTACAAGATGTGGCTCGGACCGGCGCCCTGGTCGCCCTACACCGACAAGAAATGCTCCTTCAACTGGTACTTCATGCAGGACTACTGCGCCGGTTGGATCCAGTCATGGGGTGTGCACCACTGCGACATCGCGCTGTGGGGCCTGCCGCAACTGGGTAAAGGCAAAATCAAAGCCAGCGGAACCGCAACGTTCCCCACAGAAGGACCGGCAAACACGTCGATCACGTGGAACACGAAGATCACCGCAGAAGACGGAACCGTGATGAGCTTCTGCTCCAACAAGGAAGCCGGACATCCCCAGGGCGTGCGGTTCGAAGGCGACAAGGGCTGGGTCCACGTGCGGCGCGGAGCAATAAAAGCAAGCTCCCCAGCGCTGCTGCAGACCGTGTTCAAGCCGTCGGATGAAAAACTCTACGTCAGCACGAATCACCACAATAACTTCTTCGACTGCATCCGCACGCGACGCGACCCGGCCGCCCCGATCGAGGCCGGACACCGCGCCACAGCGATCTCGCTGGTGGCCGACGTCGCAACGCGGCTGAAGCGAGAAGTACAGTTCGACTGGGACAAAGAGCAGTACATCAAAGACGACGCGGCCGACAAGATGCTCACCCGATCAATGACCGCCCCTTGGCGAATCTAAGCTTTCCCGGAAGAGTCGATCACGCCTTGAAAGGGCGAAACTAATGAAAGCAACGCATATTACGGTTATCACGTGTCTGGCGATCGGTCTTTTGACGCCGTGCCTGTACGCTGCAGGGCTGGATGAAAGTCTCGCAGCGCTGGCGAAGTACAAAGACGGTCAGAGCACCGTAGCTGTCAAAGCCGTGGAAAAAGCGGCCTACCTGGCCTCGAACGACGCGAAAGCCAAAGCAGCCATGGCGGCAAAACTCATAACACTGATCGAAAGCAACTCCGCTACGATCGAGTCGAAGAACCTCACCTGCCAACTGCTGCCCCTGATCGCAGACAACGCTGCTGTCAAACCGCTGGTCGCGATGTTGAGCGATCCGAAAACCGCGACGGCCGCACGAGGAGCGTTGCAGCGCCTGACCGGCCCGCAAGCCGCAAAAGCCCTGCGCGATGCGATGGCCAAAGCGACAGGCTCGGCGAAGGTGGGATTCATAAACTCCATCGGAGCCCGTCAGGATGCCCAAGCCGCCGCCGCGCTGAAGGCGTTGCTGACAGACAAGGACGCCGACATCGCATCGGCCGCAACCGCCGCTCTCGGCGAGATCGGCAACGCAGAAGCAGTCGCCGCTCTTACCGACAGCAAACTCAAACCCACTGGCGCACTGCTGGACGCACTGCTGCAGTGCGCCGAAACAGACGCGACATCTGCGACAAATGTCTACAAGAGACTGTCCGCCTCCAGCGACGACAACTGGAAGTGGGCCGGGCTTACCGGTCTGGCCAAGTCCAGCCCCGCCGACGCCCTGGCGCCGCTGTCGGCTATCCTGAACGGGCCGGAGACCAAACAGCACAGTCGGGCGCTGAGCCTGATAGCAACGCTGCCCGGAGAAAAAGTAACCGAGGCGATGATCGCCAGAATGGCGACATGTCCCAATAGCGGACAGATTCTGTTTCTCGGCGCCTTGGCCCAACGCGGCGACCAGGGGGCGGCCGATGCCGTGGCGGAATTCCTGAACGACAAAGACGCCGACGTGAAGTCCGCGGCGATCAATGCGATTGGAAAGCTCGGCGGAGCAAAACACATCGCAGCTCTGGCGAAAATCGCATCCGCGGAGAACAACAGCGCCGCGCGAGCGAGCCTGACCAGCCTTCCGGGAAAAGACGTAGACGCGGCCTTGATCAAGGGAATATCCGCTGGCGCCCCGGCGATACGAACCGAACTTATCGCAGCGTCCGCCGCTCGCGGAGTCAAAGACGCCGCAAGCCCGATGCTGGCGGCAGTCAAGGACTCAGACCCCGCAGTTCGCAAAGCCGCCTGCAAAGGCCTGGCTCAACTGGCCGGCAAAACCGAACTGCCCAAGATCGTAGCACTGCTGACCTCGGCGTCAGACAGCGCCAATCAGCAGGGACTAAGCCAGGCGATTCTAGCGGCCGGACGGCGCATCGATGACAACCCGACGGTCTCCAAGGCGATTCTCGTCGGACTGAAGAACGCCAACGGAGAACCGGCGGCCGCCCTGCTGAAAACAGTCGCCTACTTCGGCGGCTCCGAAGCCCTGCCGGCTGTCCTGCAGCGAGTAGATTCCAAAGACACAATCGTCAGCGAAGCGGCGATACGCTCGCTGACCAACTGGCCCGACGCAGAAGCATGCGGTCCCCTGCTGAAGATCATCAGCGACACAAAGAACGCCAAACACCGCATTCTGGCGATGCGAGGCTACTTCCGCCTGGCGCCGCTGGCGACAGACCCCGCAGGAGCCCTGGCGCAAATTCGTAAACTCGTCAAAACTCCGGCCGACAAGCGGATGATGCTGTCGGCTCTTGGAGCCGCAGGGTCAACCGAAGCGCTGGACATGTCGATATCCATGCTGAGCGACGCCGACGTCAAGAGTGAGGCCGCACTGGCGGCGATAGCGATCGGAGGGCAACTGGCCTCAACGCAGAAGGCGGCGGTTCTGGCGGCAATGAAAAAGGTTCGGGCGACAAACCCGTCCAAGAGCATCCTGGCCAAGATCGACGCCGTTGAGGCGCTGACCAAACGCAGACGCGGACGCTCCGGACCGGCCAGGAAAAGCTATGACAAGAAAGTAGTCGAAGCACGAAAGAAGCAACTCGCAACCGCCGCTCCGAAAAGCTGCAAAATGGTCCTGTATCTCGACTGTGGCGTGGAGAAATCCGCCGGAGCAGCTTCCGGACCGAAGATCGCACAGTTAAACGGCGGTTCGTGGGTATGGCCCGGCACGGGACACACGCCGGCGGGAACCGTCGCATACGACGGCAATGGCGTGGGCTTCACCCTGAGCGGACTGGACACGAAAAAGCAGTACGCCATCGGATTTAGCTGGTGGGATCCCGACGAGAACGGACGCGTCCAATCTGCCTGGGTCGCACCCCAGGGCGGAAAAGATTCTCAGCTTCTGAAGGCGACGAAGCTCACCAGCGGCAAGGCGAGCGAACAGGTGATCGGAATCCCAAAAGCCATCTCCGCCAAGGGGCAGGTCAAGTTGACGTTCAAACGCGAATCACAGTCCAACGTGGTTGTCGGCGAGGTTTGGCTCTTCGAGGCCGGAGCCGGAGCGGAGATCAAGACCCCGAAGATCACGTCGATCGCCAAAGCCCCCGCGACCGCCGCGACCCCGGCCGCAACGCTGCCAAAAGCACTGCCCGTCATCATGCCCGCGCCGAAAGACGAGTCCAAAACAAACGTCCTGATCGTCACCGGCGTGGACTATCCCGGGCACAAGTGGAAACAGACAGCGCCAGTCATCGCTGCATTTCTCGCTAAGGACAAGCGACTGGAGATCCGGACCGTAGCCGACCCACACCAGCTATCGTCGCCGACGCTGCATAAGTACGATGTGATAGTAGTGCACTTCATGAACTGGAAAGTCCCGGCTCCCAACAAAACGGCCCGCGAAAACTTCAGTAAGTTCATCGAAAATGGCGGCGGGATGGTCATGGTCCACTTCGCCTGCGGAGCGTGGCAGGACTGGCCCGGATTCGTGAAGATCGCCGGACGCGTATACAACCCCAAATTCCGCGGCCACGATCGGCGCGGGCTCTTTACCGTCCAGATCGTCGACAAGAACCACGAGATCACCAAGGGCATGAAGGATTTCGAAACGTTCGACGAACTGTACACGTGCCTGGACGGGACAACCCCGATAGACATCCTGGCGCACGCAAAATCGAAAGTCGACAAAAAGAACCACCCGATGGGCTTCGTACTGCAGTTCGGCAAGGGACGAGTATTCCACTCCCCCCTCGGCCACGATGTACGGGCCTTTGAAGCCCCAGGCGTCCAAGAACTCTTCAGACGCGGAACGGCCTGGGCCGGAAAACTCAAACCGGCGAAATAGGTCAGCTTACTTATACTCTCGACAGGCTTCTACGTAGGCTTCGATGTTAGCCCAAGGCACTTCCGGTTCAAGCATGTGAGTCGGGCAGCAGAATAATCCGCCTGTCTCGCCGACCGCGTCGAGATTGCGTTTGACGGTGTCTTTTACTTCCTGCGGCGTGGCGAACGGCATGGTCGTTTGCGTGCCGATCGTTCCGTTGAACGAGATTGCGTCTGCGTATTTGGTGAATATTTCGACGGCGTCCATGCACTCGGGTTGAATGGGGTTCAGCACGTCGATCCCGGCGTCGATAAGTTTGGGGATTAGTTCGGTCACGTGCCCGCAGGAGTGATACTGGATTATCACGTCGGGTTTGGCCGACCGGGCGGCTGCTATAACTCGCATGAGTCGGGGTTTGAGCCACTGGGCGTACATATCCGGCGACATCATGATCGTCTTCTGCATTCCAATATCGTCGCCGAGTGCGATAATGTCGGCTCCGGCGGAGGCGTATTTCTCCGCCCTGAGACACGCCAAGTCGGTTATCTTGTCGAGGATGAAGACAGCTTTTTCGTCCTCCATAGCCATCTCGGTCATGATCAAGTCCATGCGCCGCATATACCAGGCGGTCTCCCAGATGGTGCATTCCATCCAGACCTGTGCGGCCAGTCCACGATCCTGGATGGCTGCGATCTCCGCGCCTAGGTACGACCAGTCGGCGGCGGCGAAATCCGGCCAGGGGTAGTCCTGCAGTTGCTCCAGACTCTCGAGCCTCTCCAGCGGATTCCGCATTCGCGTCATGTGGTGAGCCCCCTCGCCGCCCGGTTCGTGTGCCACGCCCCATATGTCCATCCGGGCGCCTTCGGCGATCGGCGGATCGTAATACAGCCCGTAGTCCCAGTTGCGGTCCGGAACGAAACCTGGAGCCTCGGCCATCCACGGGAAGCCCGGATCGGCGATCACTCCCATGGGAAACTCGAACACCTCGGCATACGAGCCCTGGTCCGGATAGTTCCGCTCGAAAGTCTGCTCAAGTTCCGGGCAAAGATGAAAATGAACGGGCGCAGATTCGAAACCGTTTCTGCGATACAAGCTCAATAGATTTTCGCGTGGTGTCATACTGTCATCTTACACCGCAGACCTTCATTTACAAGACATTGACACTTCCGCCGCCTTACGATACGCTCACCAGACACTTACGTTGTAAAAACAAGGAGCATGAAATGGCCAAGATCGCAATCATCGGCGCCGGAAGCATGGTGTTCAGCACTACACTGACCAACGACATCCTTCAAACACCCGGCCTGGAGGGCTCGACAGTCGCCCTGATGGACCCGGTCCTGTCGAAGGTCCAGAGCGTTGAACAGTACGTCAGCAAGATCATCAAGAACAACGGCCTGACGCACAAAATGTTCGCCACTGACGATCGGCGCGAAGCGCTAGTCGGAGCCGACTACGTCATCACGACGTTCCAGATCGGCGGGATGGACGCCTACAAACACGATTACGAGATCCCGCTGAAGTACGGCGTGGACCAGTGCATCGGCCAGTGCGTAGGCCCCGGCGGCGTGATGCGCGGCCTGCGAACGATTCCCATTCTGGCCGGGCTTATGAAGGACATGGAGGAAGTCTGCCCAAACGCACTGCTGCTGAACTACGTTAACCCGATGTGCACCTGTTCGATCGGCATGGCGATGTCCAGCAACATCCCGTTCGTAGGACTTTGCCACGGCATCCAGACCACGCTGGACCTGATCTCCGGATACGTTGACGTCGACAAAGACCAGATCGAGTTCTTAGCGGCCGGGATAAACCACATGGCCTGGTTCCTGGAACTCAAACACAGGCAGACCGGCGAAGACCTATACCCGAAGTTCCGGGCCAACATCGAGAAGCCCGAGTACTACATCAACGACAAGGTCCGTGTAGAAACCGCTCGTCATTTCGGGTACTTCATGACCGAGTCCACGGGACACCTTTCCGAATATCTCTACTGGTTCCGCAAGAACCGCGATCTGCTGGACACCTACTGCGATCAGCCCGCGTTCGGCGGCGAGACCGGAGCGTGCTACAAGTTCTGCTGCGCGATGGCGGACCGATACGCCGAAGTCGACATACTCAGCCTCGAAAGCGGCCAGCTCGAACCGCGCAGCATCGACTACTGCTCGCGGATACTCGAAGCGATGGAAACCGGCGTCCCGTTCCGCTTCAACGGCAACATTATCAATCGCGAAGGCTATATCGCCAACCTGCCGCGCGAGGCGTGCGTTGAGGTCCCGATCTACGTCGACAAGTCCGGGCTGCATCCGACACATGTCGGCAAACTGCCGGCGCAACTTGCGGCTCTTAACCGGAGCAACGTAACTCTGCAGATGATGGCGGCCGAAGCTGCGGTTACCGCCAATGAAGAATTGGCGTTCTCCGCGGTGGCGATGGACCCGCTGACCTCTGCAGTGCTCGGGCTGAACGACACTCGCAACATGGTCCGCGAGATGTTCGAAGCCGAAGCTCAATGGCTGCCGCACTTCGAAGGACGCGCGCCGAAGCAGGTTGACATTATCGAAGTGCCTGACGGCACGACAGGCGTTCCGGTCCCGCTGGATCCCGCACTTGCAGTGGCGAACCGATTCACGAAGCTCGCCGACTGATCAGCGCCACGTCGCAAACATGGTTTTCGACATAAACAAAGACAGCCCACAGATAGCTATCTGTGGGCTTTGTCGTTTGTAGTCGTGTCGGGCTTCACACCGTCGTGGCTGCTGCTGCACGGCGTGAGGCTCGTTTGCGATCTGATTCTTTCAGATGGATCTTTCGGATGCGAACGTAGTTCGGTGTGATTTCGACCATCTCCTCGAGTTCGATGTACTCAAGCGCCGCTTCCAGGCTCAGCAGTCGCGGAGCCTTCAGCGTTACCGTCGCTTCCTTGTTGGCGGAGCGGATGTTGTTGAGGTTCTTTCGCTTGACGACGTTTATCGGCAGGTCCGAGTCCTTGCAGTGCTCGCCTACGATCTGGCCCTGGTAAACATCATCACCCGGCTCTACAAACATGATCCCGCGCCCGGCGAGTTGCTCCAATGCATATCCGGTGACGGCGCCGGTGTCAGTGGCGATCATAACGCCGTTGACCCGGCCGCCGATATCGCCTCGATCCGGTCCGTACGATTCGAAGCGGTGATGCATAATCACCTCTCCGCCAGTGGCCGTCAGCATTCGGTTCCGCAAACCCAGCAGCGAACGCGCGGGAATGGTGAACTCCAGCTGCGTCCTGGTGCCGGAGGTCTCCATGTGCTCCATCTCGGCCCGACGATCGCCCAGGAGCTGCATGACCGGTCCGACCGCGTCGGTCGGAACGTCGATCACGAGTCGTTCGATCGGCTCTTGCACCTTGCCGTGCTCGTCGCGATGATAGACCACCTGCGGTTTGCCGACTGACAGTTCGTATCCTTCGCGCCGCATGTTCTCCAGCAGGATGCCCAGGTGCAGCAGCCCTCGCCCCGAAACGGTGAACTCGTCGCCGTGATCTTCAACGCGGAGGGCGACGTTGGACTGCAGTTCCTTCTCCAGGCGATCTCTAAGTTGGCGGCTGGTGACGTACTTGCCGTCCTTGCCGGAAAACGGTGAATCGTTGATGCGGAATCGCATGTGCAGCGTCGGTTCGTCTATGCTCAACGTGGGCAGTGCTACCGGGTTTTCGGCGCACGCCAGCGTATTTCCGATATCGATCGAACTCAGCCCGACAACCGCACAGAGATCGCCGACGTCGATGTGATCGACCTCGATGCGCCCCAGACCCTGGAAACGGTAAAGTTGCCCGATCCGCTGGATCGTCGGATTGCCTTCGTTGTCGAACACCGTTATGTCCTTGCCGGCTTCGAGCGTGCCGGCAAAGACGCGCCCGATGCCGATGCGACCGACATAATCGCTGTAGTCCAGCGTGGTGATCAGCGCCTGCAGCGGCGCGTCGCCGTCGAGGTCGGCCACGGGAACGTGCTTGATGATCGCGTCGAACAGCGGGTGAATGTCCTTGCCCTTTCCCACCACGGCCGCGTCGTAGTCTTCTTCGATCGCCCAGCCGCCGACACCAGATGCGTAGATCGTGGGGAAGTCCAGCGCGTGGTCGTCGGCGCCGAGATCGACCAGCAGATCGAAGACCTCTTCATGCACCTTGTCGCCTCGCTGGTCGGATCGGTCCATCTTGTTGACGACCACCAGCGGCTCGAGCCCGGCTTCCAGGGCCTTGCTCAGCACGTAGCGCGTCTGGGGCATCACGCCCTCGAACGCGTCTACCAGCAGCAGCACGCCGTCGGCCATTTTCAGCACGCGTTCGACCTCACCGGAGAAGTCGGCGTGGCCGGGGGTGTCTACGATGTTGATGTGGAAATTCTCGCCGTTCCGATCGGTGTAGTCGATCGCACAGTTTTTCGACAGGATCGTGATCCCGCGCTCGCGTTCGAGGGGATCGGAATCCAGGATGCACTCGCCGGACAGTTCACCGCGTCCGAACTGACCGCTCTGGTGCAGAAGCTGGTCGACCAGCGTTGTCTTACCGTGGTCCACATGTGCGATAATTGCTACGTTACGGATGTTCTTGCGTTGCATGAGATACTCGGGGTGCGGCGTTGTTGTTAAGGGGGCGGGGATGCTGTAACGGGTGTGTTCTGGGGATGACCGGTCGGCGGTCAGACTATCAAAGGAGGCCAGTTGACAGCGCGCAGACGCCGCAGCAGGCTCGCGAAGAGCAAGCGATATACTACCGGGTCAGTTGTGGTGCTCGATGTCATGATAGCCCGACATAGTAACACACAACGGTCAATAACGCAAGGGGTTCATACAAATCGGACGATCGACTGCCGTAATCGGGAAGGGAATATGTTATCATGCGACAGACATTTTGAGGTCCCATAATGATCAGATTACTTATCGTATTAGTTTCCACTTGCACGGTCCTGGGCGGATCGGTCCGGGCTGACTGGCCGATGGCGCGCGGCGATGCGGCTCGATCGGGATACTCGCCGACAGTCAAACCGCTCGGCGCGGACTTGACGCTTCAATGGGTCCGTGACAACGCCCATGCGCCGCGTTCGGCCTGGCCCGGATCCAAACGCGTGGCCGACGACAGGGCGCATCATGTAGTGACCGGCGGGGAGAAAGTGTTCTTCGGCAGCACCGTCGATTGTCACATCTACGCGCTATCGGCCGCGACGGGCCGGGAACTCTGGTCATTCGCCACTGACGCGCCGATCCGTTTCGCCCCGGCGTTGTGGAAGAACTCCGCCGGCAAGCAGCGCGTGCTGGCCGCCAGCGACGACGGCGTGCTGTACTGTCTCGATGCGGATTCCGGTAAGATGCTGTGGAGCCGCCGCGGCGGGCCCGACAGGCGAATGCTGCTGGGCAACGAACGAATGACATCTCGCTGGCCCGCTCGCGGCGGGCCTGCTGTCAAAGACAACGTGGTCTACTTCGGTGCGGGAATCTGGCCGTCAGAGGGCATATGGATCTACGCGCTGAACCCCGCCGACGGAAAGGTCATCTGGTGCAATAGCGATTCCGGGGCGATCCTCATGCCCCAGCCGCACGGCGGAGCGATGGCCCAAAGCGGTATCACCGCACAGGGATACCTCGCCGCCGGCGACGAACAGCTTTTCGTGCCGACCGGACGAGCAGTACCGGCCGCTCTCGATCGAAAGACCGGAAAGCTCCAGTATTTCCACCTCCAGCGATATGGACAGTTGGGCGGATCGACCGTCGCGGTCGCCGGGAAATATCTGGTCAACGGCAATCGATTCTTCGACGCCGGAACCGGCAAAGCGGCGTTCGGCGGCATCAACGCATCGCTCCTGGCCGCTACGCCGGAGGGAATCGTCTACTACGCCAACGACGATAAAAAAGTCGCCATGTTCGATTCGGCCAGACCGATTGTCACCAGAGAAGTCGTCCGGAACGGAAAGAAGACAAGAGTTCGCGGACCCAGCGCCAAGTGGTCCGTCGACGCCCCCGGAGGCGCTTCGCTGATCGTTGCCGGCGACAAGGCCGTATCCGGCGGCACGGGCAAGGTCGCAGTAATCGATATCAAGGCCAGGAAACTTGTCTGGTCGACTGAAGTGCGTGGCGAGGCGCTATCTCTGGCCGCATCGGGAGGCAGAATCTTCGTGAGCACTGACACCGGTGCGATCTATTGCTTTGCGAGCGGATCCAAGGGAGCCGTTGTCATTCCTGAGCAACAGGCTAAACCCTACGGCGACAACACTGCGGCGGCTGCAGCCGCCAAAGCGATCCTCGATAAAACAGACGTCCGAGAGGGCTATTGTGCGGATCTGGCCTGCGGCGACGGAGCCCTGGCGTTTGAACTGGCCAGGCAGTCGAAACTCACGATCTACGGCGTGGACTCCGACCCGGCGGCGATCTCGGCGGCAAGGAAGAAGCTCCGGGCCGCGGGCCTGTACGGCACGCGTGTGACGGTTCACCTGGCCGATCCGAACCGCACGCCGTACCCGAACTACTTCGCCGACCTGGTTGTCTCGGGCCGGTCCGTTGCGTCGAAAGACGCCGCTCGACTTCTCCGCCCAGGCGGCGGGATAAGTTGCATCGGCCCGGTAGGCAAGATGAAGCTGACCGTTCGCAAGCCGCGCGACGGCGCCGGGGACTGGACTCACCAATACGCCGACGCCGGCAACACGCTGTGCGGGACCGACAAAATCGTCCGCACGCCGCTGGAAATGCTCTGGTTCCGCAACCCGCAGATACGCATGCCCAATCGCCACGGGCGCGGACACTCGCCAGTCAGCGACGGGTCGCGAATGTTCGTAATGGGCCTCAACAGCCTTGGAGCGATCGACATTCATAACGGCCGGCTGCTCTGGGAATACAAACTGCCCGGAACGCTGAAACCGTTCGACCAGGATCACCTGATGGGCACCGCCGGCACTGGCAGCAGCCTCTGCATGAGCGAAGGGAGAATCTACGTACACACAGGCGAGAAATGCCTGGTGATCGATCCGGCCAGCGGCAAGAAACTCGCCGAATTCCCGCCGCCGAAGCTCCCCTCCGGCAAGGCCGGACAATGGGGATACATCGCCGTCTCCGGTAAAACGTTGCTGGGTACGCTCGTCGACGAAAGCCATCTGGTCCCGTACCGATACCTCCGCTCAAACATGGCCGGCATGTTCACCGAGAGCTCGGTCCTGTTCGCCCTGGACGCCGAAACCGGAAAGCTGAAATGGCGACATGAAGCCAAGCACTCCATCCGCCACAACACCATCGCCGCGGCCGCCGGGCGCGTCTACCTGATCGATAGAGCCAAAGCCGCCGAAGTCCGCAAACGCGGGCAGAAACCCAAACCGCACGCACCCGGCGTTTTGACGGCGCTCGACCTGGCGACCGGCAAGACCGTCTGGAGCAATCCCGACGCATACGGCACGATACTGATGCTCGCCAAGACCGATGACGTGCTGCTGATGTGTTACCAGTCAACGAGGTTCCGCCTGGCCTCGGAAGTCGGCGGGCGTATGACGGCGTTGCGAGCCTCAACGGGCAAAACGCTCTGGGACATCAGAGCCAAATACGCCTCGCGACCGCTAATCAACGGGCGAACCATCTACGCCCAACCAGGCGCGTGGGACCTGCTGACAGGCAAGCCGCGAACGACTGATTCAAGAGCCTCGCTGCCCTGGAGCTTCCAACGCAGCTACGGATGCGGGATAATATCGGCCGCCGAGAACATGCTGCTGTTCCGATCAGCCACTCTGGGCTACAGAGACCTGCTGACCGATCGGCCGACGGAGACTTTCGGAGGCGTCCGGCCGGGTTGCTGGATTAACGTGATCCCCGCGGGCGGACTGGTGCTCATGCCAGACGCGACGACGGGATGCAAATGCAGCTACCTCAACACGGCGACAGTAGCCCTGCAGCCGGCGAGCAAGAAGTGATTTGGAATTCAGGAGATAACGGATGCTGAGACGAGCGGCGATGGTAGTGATCTTGTGTACGATGGGGATTTCCGCAGCAGCGGGAGCCGACTGGCCGGCGTATCGCGCCGATTCGCAGCGAAGCGGGTACACCAGCGAAGCAATCACGGGTGAGCTGAATCCGGCCTGGTTGTTCAAGTCTCCACACGCCCCAACGCCGGCATGGTCGCGTAACGGCCGCATCCGCTACGATGATGTATTCCACCCGATCGTCGCCGACAACACGGTCTATTTCGGCGATCACGCCGAGGGAACGCTGCGAGCGTTCGATCTGAACACGGGCAAGATCAAGTGGCGATTCGTAACCGGCGGCCCGATCCGATGCGCCCCGACGATTTGGAAGAAGACCGTACTTCTCGCCAGCGATGACGGATATCTCTACTCGCTGAAAGCCTCCGACGGTTCGGTCCGATGGTCCATGCGGCCCGGCCCGACAGACCAACTGGTCCTGGGCAACGAGTACATGATATCCAAGTGGCCGGTCCGAGGAGCTCCGACTGTCGAAGGCGATACGGTGTACGTCGGGGCGGGAATCTGGCCCAGCGACGGATTCTTCCTGCTGGCGATCGACGCCGACACCGGAAAGGTCAAGTGGCGAAACGACGACTCGGGCGATCTGTCTCTCAGGCAGCCTCACGGCGCCACTTCAAAGTCCGGACCGGCGGCCCAGGGTTACCTTACGCTGTCGGAGAAAAGCATACTCGTTCCGCCCGGCCGATCTCAGCCGGCGGTGTTCGACAAGGCCAGCGGACGATTCGGGCACATCAGTTCCAACGACAAGATCGGCGGCGGCGCGTTCATGGCCTACAGGGACCTCTACACCTGCGCAGGGGTGCTCTGGGACGCTCGAAACAGCCGGAAGCGTCAGAGCTACCTGCCGATGAAGCGAACCTCGGAATGGCCGCTGATCGAGACGCTGCCGCACGATGCGATGACGCCAAACGGCGTTGTGGCCGCCAGGGAAAAACAAGTGGTGAGCTTCGCATGGGCCGACAAGAAATTCGTTCACAAACGCAAAGGGAAAGTCACAAGCTCCGGGAGCTATCACGGCCTGGCTGAGAAATGGTCCGCCGGAGCATCGGGGGCGGTCAGCGCGCTTATAGTAGTCGGCGACAAAGTTGTCCTCGGACTGGACGGCGCGATCGAGATGATCGACCGTAAGACACGCAAAACGATCCCCGTGGCCGACAAACTCGACGGTTCGGTCGGCGGGCTGGCGTTCTCAAACGGGCGCCTGATCGCCTCGACGACGACCGGGCGGATATACTGTTTTGCAGCAGGCCAAACAGGCTCCGAAGCTGCGGAAGCACCGCAGGAGGTCAAGACGCCGGCCCTGGATGAACAGACACTCAAAACCGCCAAGTCGCTGGTCAAGGCCAGTGGCTCCGCAAAGGGTTACGCGTTGGACCTCGGATGCGGCGACGGGTCTTTGACTCTGGCGATGGCGAAAGTCAGCGATCTGCGGATCATCGCAGTCGAGCAGGACAAGGCCATGTTCGAAAAGGCCCGCGAGCGTTTCATGCGGGCCGGACTTTACGGAACGCGAATCGCGATATTCAATCGCCCGATCAAGGCCACCGGCCTGCCGAATATGTTCGCCAACTTGATCTTCTCGGGCCAGGCGACACTCGAAGGAGCGATCCTGAAAGAGGCCAGAAGGCTCCAACGCCCCTATGGCGGAGCGATATGCACAGGACAGGGCGACAAGATCTCCGCCGAACGGCGAGGTCGGATCAAGGGCGCCGGACGCTGGACACACCAGTACGCAGACTCCGCCAACACGCTATGCAGCCACGACAGCGTCGTCAGCGGCGAATTGACCATGCTGTGGTATCGCGACTATTCGCTGCCCTCGGCCAGCCGCTGGGCACGCGCACCGGCGCCGCTTTCGGATAACGGCATCCTGTACCAGGCCTGCCCAAACGGAGTAATCGCAGTCGACGCATACAACGGGACCGAGTTGTGGCGATTCGAGTCCAAGGATCTCCTCACAAGCCGATCAGGGTTCTACATGGTCCGCACCGGCGGGGTATACTGCCTTGGCGACGGAGTGCTCTACCTGCGGAGAAAAGCCCACTGCCTTCGCCTGGACGCCCGAACGGGCAAGCTGCTGGGGACGATCTCACTGCCCGACCCGAAAGCACATGATTTCTGGGGATACCTGGCCTATAGCGACGGGGTGATTTACGGAACGGCTGCCGACGAAGATCATAACACCGTGAATCACTACCGCACCCAGCACCCCGGAGCCGTGACCGAAGGCAAAACACTTTTCGCCATAGATGCAAAGATCTCAACGGTGCTGTGGCGATACGAGCCGAAGGACTACATCGGAAACAACGCGGTGGCGATCGACGATAATAACGTCTACATAATCGACCGCACGAGCCTCTGGACGAACCAGAAGAGGAAACTCGACCCCGATTCGGCCAGGTCGATACCGTCGGGATCACTGGTGGCGATCGACAAGAAGACCGGAAAAGTCAAGTGGACCAACAAGAAAGGCGTGTTCGGCTCGGCCGCCCTGGTCAGCGGGCCCGCGCGCCGCGTTTGCGTGTGGCACGAAAACAAACTCACGGGCTTCAACGCCGACACGGGCAAGAAAGCCTACTCGATACAATCGTGGTATGGAGTACACGCCTACCAGGTCAAACCGCCGGTGATCATCGGCGAGAGAATCTACTGGGAGAAGTATTCATTCGACGTGCGCAGCGGGAAGAAACTGCCGTATGAATTCATGCGATCGTATGGATGCGGGAGCGTTTCGGCGTCGCGGAACACGCTGTTCTTCCGCTCGGGCACAATCGGATACCTGGACCTCAATACGCCCCAGGAGCGCAAGGGGAGATTCACCATAGGGGAAATACACAACTTCGGCGGAATCCGACCGGGCTGTTATATCAATATCGTGCCCGCTGGCGGGATCGTGCTGATACCCGACTCGTCGTCGTCATGCAGTTGCAGCTACTTCAACCAGTGCTGGATAGCCCTCCAGCCGACTGGAAAGAAATAACCTGCAAGACCCAGGTGATCGTAGCCAGCGACGAGACCGACTGGAGACAGTGAATGTTGAGACGAGTGACGATAGCGGTGATATTTGGCGCCATGTCGGTTTCGACGGCGATGGGAGCCGACTGGCCGGCGTACCACGCTGACGCCCGCCGCAGCGGTTACACCAGCGAATCGGTCACGGGCCTGCTCAAGCTGGCCTGGTCGCTCAAACTTCCCCACGCTCCCACTCCCGCCTGGTCGCGCAACGGACGCATTCGCTACGACGACGTGTTCCAACCGGTAATCGCCGGCGGGCGGGTCTACTTCGGCGATCACGTCGAGGGTATGCTGCATGCTGTCGATCTTAAGACGGGCAAGATCAAGTGGCGGTTCCAGACCAATGGTCCGATCCGCTGCGCGCCGGCGGTTTGGAAGGAGACCGTGATCGTCGCCAGCGACGACGGGCGCATCTACTCACTGAAAGCCTCCGACGGTTCGCTGCGGTGGTCGATCCGTCCGGGCTCGTCGGACGAGCTTGTGCTGGGCAACGGGTATATGATCTCCAAGTGGCCGGTGCGCGGGGCTCCTACTGTCGAGGGCGACATGGTTTACGTCGGTGCGGGAATCTGGCCCAGCGATGGATTCCATCTGCTGGCGATCGACGCCGACACCGACAAGGTCAAGTGGCGCAACGATGACTCCGGCGGCCTCAATATCAGGCAACCGCACGGAGCGGCCTCGAAGGCCGGTCCCGCCGCCCAGGGATACCTGGCGCTTTCGGAGACAAGCATTATCGTACCGCCCGGACGATCGCTGCCGGCGATGTTCGACAAGGCGACCGGGCGATTCAAGTACATCAACTTCAACGGAAAGATCGGCGGAGGAGTGTCCATGACGTACAAGGACACATACACCTGCGCGGGAGTGCTGTGGACGATCAACGCCAGCCGCCGGGTGCGAAACTACCTTCCGATGAAGCGGACATCGGAATGGCCGATGATAGAAACACTCCCGCATGACGCGATGACGCCGACGGGCATTATTGCGGCCAGAGAAACTCAGGTCCAGAGCTTCAAATGGGTGACCAGACAGAGAGTTCGCAAGCGGAACGGAAAGACCATCGGCAGCAGCGACTACACCACTCTGGACAATGGATGGAGCGTTACAGCATCCGGAACGGTCAGCGAACTGATCGTCGCCGGCGGGCGGGTGATTCTGGGCCTGGACGGGGCGATCGAAATGATCGACCGAAAAACGCATAAGAAGATCTCCGTCGCGGACAAACTCGACGGGACTGTTGGCGGACTGGCGTACTCTGACGGACATCTGATCGCATCGACCACCACCGGGCGAATCTATTGCTTCTCCGCCGGAGGATCGGGCCCCGCCGCCCCTGCGATATCAGTCAAACGGACAGCGTTGGCAATCGACGCCGAAACCATCCGATCCGCAAAGGCGATCATCAAAGCATCCGGCGTCACCAAAGGATACGCCCTGGACCTCGGTTGCGGCGACGGGGCGCTGAGCATCGCTCTGACCCAGGCCAGCGACCTGAAGGTTATCGCCATCGAGCCGGACAAGGCAATGTTCGTCAAAACACGCCAACGCCTCTTAAGCGCCGGGCTGTACGGAAAGCGAGTGATGATCTTCAACCGTCCGCTCGATGCAACTGCCCTGCCGAACATGCTGGCCAACCTGATCGTCTCGAGCCGGACAATGCTGAAAGGCGACGCACTGGCCGAAGCCAGGCGAGTTCAGCGTCCCTACGGAGGAACGATATGCACAGCTCGGGGCGGGAAGATAACCATCGACCGGCGAGGGGCGATCGAGGGCGCCGGACGCTGGACGCACCCGCACGCAGACCCGGCCAACACGCTGTGCAGCAACGACACCGCCGTCGGCGGTAAGCTGACGATGCTCTGGTATCGCGACTACTCCATGCCGTCGGCCAACCGCTGGTGCCGGCCGCCCGGACCCCTGGCGGGCGGCGGGATCCTGTACCAGGCCTGCACAAACGGAGTAATCGCAGTCGACGCATACAACGGAAGCGAGATTTGGCGATTCGACTCCAAGGGTCTGCTGTCAACCCAAGTCGGTTACAACATGGTCCGCACCGGCGGGGTATACTGCCTCGGAGACGGGGTGCTCTACCTGCGGAGAAAGGCGCAATGCCTCGGCCTCGACGCAAGAACGGGGAAACTGCTGCGGACGTTCTCAATACCGGACACAAAGGCGCACGACTTCTGGGGATATCTCGCATATAGCGACGGGGTTATTTACGGAACGGCGGCCGACACGAGCCACAGCATCATAAACCCCTACCCCCCGACAAAGCCCCCAGCCGTCAACGAAGGCAAAACGCTCTTCGCCATAAACGCAAAGACCGGACGCCTGCTCTGGCAGTATGAACCGAAAGACCACATCGGAAACAACGCGGTGGTGATCGACGATCGAAACGTGTACGTAATCGACCGCACGACCCTCTGGACCAGCCTGGCGAATTATCGCAAACCCAACCCCGCCAATCCGATCCCGTCAGGAAGGCTGGTGGCGATTGACAAGAAAACCGGGGCCGTGCGGTGGTCCAACAATAAGAGCGTGTTCGGATCGAACGCCCTGGTAAGCGGACCGGCGCGACGCGTGTGTGTCTGGCACCACGATAAGCTGACAGGCTTCAACGCCGACAACGGGACCATGGCGTACGCGATCCAATCGCAGTATCCATATAACGTCTACGTGGAAAAAGCCCCCGCGATCGTCGGCGATACGATAATTTGGGAGAAATACTCCTTCGACGTGCGAAGCGGTAAGAAGCTGCCGCGCGAGGTTGTGCGCTCGTACGGGTGCGGCAGCGTCTCGGCGTCGCGGAACATGCTGTTCTTCCGCTCTGGCACAGTCGGATACCTGGACCTCACAGCCCCGCCCAAGGACAAACGAAGAATCACCACCAGGGAGATTCAAAACTTCGGCGGGATACGCCCGGGCTGCTATATCAACATAGTACCCGCCGGCGGGATCGTGCTGATACCCGACTCATCGTCATCATGCAGTTGCAGCTACTTCAACCAATGCTGGATCGCCCTGCAGCCGGCGGGGACAAAGCCTGTCAGCAAGGACTAGATCCGGAACGTAGCCCGCGGCTGGCCCGGGCGAGCTTTCGAACCTTGCGTGATGCTCTGCGTATGAAGTAGTATGACGCCGACACTAACGGGAGACACCAGTGACGAACACCGCAACAGACGCGAACACTCGGCCTGATCCAGGGCGTGTGAAATCCCCGCTGTGGTACAGCATTCTGGTTTGCCTGGGCTCTGCGGGGGTCGGCGGGTTCTTCGGGGCTGTGCATGAAATATGGGGGCTGGTCTTCGGAGCCGTCGGCGGCGTGGGGGTCGCTGTTTTCTGGCTGCGATGTGTAAGCACGCTCAGGCGATCACCTATTGTCCGGATCGTTGGCGGGACAGTGCTGGGGGTGCTGGCCGGCGTGCTGGATACTTGCTGGCTGCACATGACGGCATGGGGGTTGGGATATGAAACATTGAGCAGCGGGGAGTTACCTGTCGATTTGGCTCTGGCTCTTCTAGTCGGGTGTTATTATGGCGTCATAGCCGGCGGGCTCTACGGCCTGGGCTGTATGATAGTGCTGCAGCTTTGTCTCGCAATCAAGCGGAAGGGGCGGCCGGATGGCTAATACTGAAACTAACGCAAGCGTTTCGCCCGCCGAGGACCGCGTCAGGTTCCCTCTGTGGTACAATATCATGGTGTGCGTCGGCTCTGCGTGGATCGGCGGTTTTTTCGGGTCGTATTACGGAACCTGGGGAGTTGCTTTCAGCGCCGGCGGCGGCTTGGCCGTGGCGATGTTGTGGTTGAATCGCGTCGGAAAATTTCAAACGGAATCCGATGTGACAGCGATTCTGGGCGGAATGTGGTGGGGAGCGATCGTAGGAGTGCTCGACACGTTATGGATGCACCTGACGGCGTGGGGTCTGAGATATGAATACGGCGACAGGAAGCACCTTGTCCATTTTCAGGGCGCTCTTACTATCGGAATAGTATTGGGCGTAATCGCCGGTGCGATATACGGTCTGTTCTGCATGATCGTGTTGCAGGTATATCGTTCGTCGCAGTGGCGGGGGCAGGCATGATCGATCTGCTTCGAATGTTCGCCGCGTGGTTCGGGCGCGTGCCGTTGGGACAGATGCTTATGCTCTGGCGGAAGATGCGCAATAAAAAACCGCATCGGTTCGGCGGGCGGCTGCGAGTTAATTCGTTCTTCCCGCCGTTCCCGTCCCAAGCGTATCTGCGGTTTCGCGATGCGATTTCGGCACGCAAGCGCGTTCCTGTCTCCACTTATATCGCGCTGACTTCGCGATGTCCGTTTGAGTGCGATCATTGCAGCCTGGCCGGACGCGGCGAAGGCGAACTCAGCACCGATAAATGGCTTGAAGTGATCTCGCAACTCAAGGACGCCGGCGGGTGCATCGTCGGATTCACCGGCGGCGAGCCGCTGCTGCGGGACGATCTGGAAACGCTGATCGCCGCGGCCGGTCCGGAGATGGAGACTATACTGTTCACCACGGGCTCGGGGCTGAACGCCGATCGGGCGGCGAGCCTGGCCGCGGCCGGGCTGGGCTGCGTTACCGTCGGCATAGAAGCCGACAGCCCGGAAGTTCATGACGCCGTTCGAGGGCAGAACGGTTCGTTCGACCAGGCGAGGGAGGCTATCGCCGCGTGCCAAAACGCCGGGCTCTACACCGCGTTGAGCACTATCGGCACGGCCGGGAGAATCGAATCCGGGCAGATCGACGCGATGTACGCCATGTCGGGACGCTGGGGTGTGCAGGAGTTTCGCCTGCTGGCGCCGGTCGCCACTGGCGCTCAAGCCGGCAACGCAGACTTCATGCTCGACATCGCCGGGCGCGAAACATTGAAGCAGTTTCACATCGATTCAAACCGCGCCGCACGCCGCAGCGGCGCCCCGGCCGTGGCGAGTTTCGCGTATCTAGAATCGAATGAAATGTTCGGCTGCGGCGGCGGGTATCATCACCTGTTCATCGATGCGGGGGGCAATGTCTGTCCGTGTGATCTCACGCCGCTGAGTTTCGGATCCGTCACCGACAATTCCCTGGCCGACATCTGGTCAGCCATGGGCAAACACTTCCCCAGTCCCGGCTGCAAGTGCATCATGAGCCAACTGGCCGACAAGATCGCCGAAGGACAAACCCTCCCCCTGCAGCCGGCAAGCAGCGAAGAACTGGCCAAACAACTCGGCCCGACCCAACTGCCCGAAGGCTATAAACGCATCCTCTAGACCCCGAAGATCAGCGGATCCACTGTGGTTATCAATCCCATCGCCAGGAACTCTGCATAGACTGCGATGAACTTGCTGCGTAATCGGCGGGCGAATATCGCCCATGCCGCCGGCGGGATAACCAGCAGGAGAACGGCCGGTATGTACGCACGGCTCATGCCCAATACGCTGGCCGGCAAGAGAACTGTCGCACCCATGGCGATTGCGGTATTTCCTAGCGTCCAGTATCGCTTGACGTTGAGCGGACCGCGCCGGTCGCCGCGGCGATCGCGAATGTCCTTGAACAGTTCGAACCCGCATACGGTAAGGAACATCCACGCCGCAAAGCAGTACAGGCTTCCGACCCTTGGACCGACGACCCCGCCGGCCTGGACAACCGCCAGCGGATACAGCGCCGTAACCAGCGCCGATGCGACAAACGGTTTGGCCGATCCGAGGCGTTTGGACAGGAAATCGTACGCGACCAGCAATCCGGCCAGGACACACATTGCGATGAAGAATCCGCCGCCGACTGCAAACGCCAGACCCAACGCCACGGTCAGGAACCCCCCCGCCGCACAGGCAGCCGCCTTTGGCGAAATTCGCCCCGAACAGATCGGTCGCCCCGGTGCGTTGATCGTGTCGAATCGCACATCGAGCAGATCGTTAAGACAGTAGATTCCGCACAACAAACTCACCAGCGCCCAGCACGCCCAGATAAGCGAACCGTATCGCCCGGACAGATCCCCGCCCGAGGCGTACCAGACCGTCAGCGCAAACGGCCAGACGAAAGGCAGCGAGTATTGCATGCGTAGAAGCTGCATCCACGCTTTCATGTGCGAACCCCCAGCGCCCAGAGATAGCGATGCACGATGCGAACCGGTCCGGGAGCACAATCGGCTTCGATAATCTCTGCGAAGCGGTCGAACACCGTCTGAGTCTGCTCCGGCGATGCTGCGAATTCGAAACCGGCGGCCGCCCCGGTCGCGCGCAGGCGGGCCAGTGCGGCCTGTCCGTCCGGGACAGCGTAGCTTCTACTTCCGTCGCCGCGAGCTGTAACGCCCAGCCCGCCCAAACGCATAAGCCAGGCCAGCGTGATGCTGTGCGGAAGAAACTTGACCTTCATCACGTGCTGCAGGGCGTCGGGATATTCGGCGAACGCCCGGAAAGACGCCCACAACACCCCAGCCAACGAGAACAAACTGTTATCGATAATCGCCACCCGCCCGCCGGGGCGCAGCACGCGGCGAATCTGGTCGATTACCGCTCGTGGCGAGCAGTAGCCCAGGCCCCAACCGCTGGTGACGACATCGACCGACCCGGCTGGCAGACTCCGCAGATACTTCAACGCATCGGAGCAAACGAACTCGGCGTGCGGATAATTCTCACCGGCGGTCCGCACCATTCCGCTGGAGGCGTCCACACCAACAACCGTCCCGGCTCCGCGGGCCAGCAGGCTTCCGGAAAGATACCCCGTCCCGCACGTAAGATCGATCGCGACGTCGCCGCGGCGCACATCGAGCCGGGCCAACATCGAATCGGTGAGATCCCGCATATGATCGGTCCACGCCTGATCATATCGGCCGGCAATATTGTCGTAACTGGCCTGCACGACCTGGCCGGTGGTCTGCTGCTGGGTCCAAAGCAATCGCCCCACCCGCGCCGCAAGCGACATCCATTTCCGCCGCCGACGCAATTGTCCCTCCGCTGGGATCATAGCCGAATTATATTTCGCCGGCGGAATAAAACAACCCCGCAACATCGCTCAAGAAAACGATCACGAAACCAGCGGTTCTGATTCATTTACCTTGGACGCCCCTGTTCCCGGCGATACAATCAATACTTCGAGGGGACATGCTGCCGGAAAGGGATAGAAAGATGAAACGTGCCGTCATAATCACAAGCATGCTCATGCTGATGATGACCATCTCGTGTCGGAAAGCGAAAACCAGTGACCAGGAACTGACCACGCGACTTGTCGGGACATGGGTCTGCGAGGACATGGGATTCCAGGTGCGAACGACATATGCGGCTGACGGTTCATGGAGTCTGCAGTCGTATCCGATCCGGATGGCCGACGGATGGAAATCATCGATCAAACACAAGCTCCTGGGCATTATTGGAAAAGATGCGGCCACGTACAAACTGGGATTCAGCAGTAAGGGCTCCTGGCGAATCAAGAACGGTCGCCTGCACCTGCAGGAGGACATGAGGCCTGACTCCAGTGAGGACCTCAACGGTCTTTCTGAAACCAGTTGGATAAAGGCCCGGGGAAGCAAGCGATACCAATACGTCAAGCTGGCCCGCTGGGAAAGCATGACCGACGCGGAGATACTGGCGTATCACGGTACAATCACCGGAGCGTTGGCGGACCCCTACGAAGGCATGGCCTCTGTCGACATCAACGACAAGGGCAGGCAGGCGTACCTGCTGGCCAAGGCCTACCTGGTCTATGGAGATTATGAATCGGCCCGGGACAGATTCGAAGCTATGCGCAGAGAATTCCCCCGCAACAAATACGCCATGCCCGCACTGGTTCACCTGCATATATCCAAAGCCGGAGCGGCGATCAAACAGCAGAACTGGGCCGAAAGCCGCACCGAATACGATCTCGCGGGACTGGCGGCCAAACAGTTCCAGGCCCAAAGCGACCGCGGAACCACATTCCACAGTTGGGCCGTTACGATCAGGGAGCATATCAGAGAACTAGACTCCGAAAGGATCGCCCAGAGGGCCTTTGCCAATAAGGTTAACGACATCAGAAAACTGCATGATGCGGGCCAATACGATGAAGCAACGATGATGCTGGATTCTTTTCTCGAAGAACCGGGAGCAATTCCCTTCGGCAAGGAAGACGAGTTAAGGGCGCTGAAGGATGCGATCGTCAGGAAACAGGCTCTGGACGATTGCCAGTCACTGCTTGACACAGCCAGGAAGGTCGATTCCGTCGATCATTCAGAGAAGCTGGCGGCGTACGATCGCGCCTGGACCGCTCTTGAGAGACATAAGCAAAACATCGATCCTGACAAATGGAAGACGATGGTGTCGGAGACCCTGAAAGCACGGAAAACGCTCACGAAAATGATAGTCCTCCAGGAGATAATGGACAAAGTCGCAAGGGCCAGGGCCAGCGGGGACAATGTCCGCCTGCTGAAGGCCCTGGAAGAGTGTGGAACCAAACCGGGCGTACCTCGCAAACTCGTTGAAGCCTGGACCGAAGAGGTCAAGAAGATTCAAGAGAAGGAGGAATTCGCCAAGGTCACCAAGTTGCTGGTCGAAGATCAGCCGCAGGAAGCAATCTACGAGCTGAAAACCTTCATCAAAAAGTATCCGAAAAACAAGCGGGCCGTACTTATTCTGCGAGCGTTGACCAAAAGAAATGAGTTGATACGTCTCCGTAAAGAGGCTGACGCCCTGTATGCTGAAAAAAATGGTCCGAGGCCCTGGAGAAACTCAAGATACTCAGGAAGAACTATCGCGGCGATAGAAGCATCAGGGATATGATCCGCACCTGCGAATTCGAGTTGGAATTGATCGAATTCAACAAGGCGGTTGAGGCCAATGACCTGAAAAAGGCCAAAGCCTCGGCCGACAGACTCAGGGATATCTGGCTCGACAGGTACGAGCGTGAAATCGAACACAAACTGATACTGGGCGATCCCCACAAGATAACCGATCCGCTAGTCGACGCCGCCGAACGCAAGAAAGTCGACGCCCTGATCTCGGCGGTCGCCAACAGCAAGTAGGGTATTCCTCGGCAAATCTACGAGCGCACGAGGTTAGGCTAGCGGCAGTTGCTCGATGCAATCATCCATTTCGGCTGCAACTTTGGACCAGGCCAGCAGTTTGACTATCTCGATCGCTCCGTGCCAGAGATCCCCTTCGGCCAGCTGGACCAGTCTGCCGGCCAGGCCTTCTGCGCCGCCGGAATAGAACAATGCTTCGGAGCCCGGGATCTTGCCAAGCTGGAATACTTCCGGATACGCCAGACGCTTGGGAAGCAGCAGCATGGCGCCCGCTGCGGCGGCTTCGACGGCGCTGATGCCGAAGAATTCGTGCCTCGCGGTTGAGACGAACACGTCGGCCTCGCTTAGAGCCGCGCGGTAGTCGGCCAGAGATTCCTGGTATCCCCAGCGGTCTATCTGCCGGCTGAACTGCTTGCGCGCCGATTCGAAGACCGGCGGGGTCTGGTTGAACTGCTGGCCGATAACGCTGAGTCGGAAGTCGACCCCGGCGGCCTGGAGACGTCCGATAGCGTCGAAGAACGTTTCGGGATCCTTGTCGTACTCCCACCGGGCGGCCCAGAGTATTCTGATCGGCCCGTCGGGGCGCGGGCCTCGCGGCGGGAATTTATCGACGCCGGGGTGCATTATCCTGCTGGCGGATCGTATCCGTTCGACAACATCGGGCAGTTGGTGGTCGGGCATTGCGGCCAGAAGATCGCCAAGAGCGCCGAGGAACTCTTCACGGTGGTACTCCGAGTTGAACCAAGTTTGCCCAGCCAGTGCGGTGACCATGTTCGACAGGCCGAAGTGCACGTCGCGCCCGTCTTTTCGATCGTCGGGGTAGGTGAGTTGGTTTTCGTGAAAGTACGCGACAGTCGGAAGCGACCTTACGCCCAGCGGCGCCAGCCCCAGGAATTCCGGGAGGTTCAGCATATCGCTGCAAAACAGCGCATCCCACCTGCCGCCTGCGGCGTAAAGTTCGCCAGCGCGGTCGGCAAAGGTGACCGAAGCGTGTCTCATCCGCCATTTCCACTTGTGAGCGTCCAGGCCGAGTATGGTGAACTCGTGGCGGCTGTGGGCCCGCCAGGCGTCAAGAAACTGCCTGTGGCTTCCTCCGTAGTACGGTTCCAGTGCAAGAATTCTCATTGAGCGCTCGTTTAACAGGGTGACACGGAAACGATTGTGCCGATTACATCGTTTGCAGGTTAACCGGCGTGTTGATTATTCCGATATAGTATAGATACGTTACAGAACATAAGTGAGTATAAACCGCGGTGACAAACGGCAATGACAGCAACAATCAACTGAGCGACCCGGCGACGGGGCCTGACGACGCCAAGGATCAGCGTGCGCCCAATTCATTGAAAATGCACGCCATAGGCCGGCTGGCCGGCGGAATCGCTCACGATTTCAACAATATTCTGACCACAATCCAGGGCAACGCCGAACTCCTCCAGATGGGCGGATTCCCCCCCGCCGAGTGTGACGAAATGCTCGCCCAGATACTGGACGCCTCGAGGCGAGCGACTGCGTTGAACAGCCAGTTGCTCAAGTTCGCCCGCAAAGGCACGCCGGAGCTGTCGGCAGTGGACACAAACGCTATTGTCGATGAGACCGCCGCACTGCTAAGCCACGGTATAGACAAACGCATAGACATCAAGCTGGACATGCAGGCCGATCCGTCGATCGTGTCGGCCAATCCCTGGCAACTCAAGAGCGCGCTGGTGAACCTGGGCATGAACGCCTGCGATGCGATGCCTGATGGAGGAGTGCTCCATTTGAGGACGAAGAATATCGTGCTCGACAATAATCCGCGATCCGCAGGCCACGACAAAGTTGACGACGGATGGCACGTAGAGATTTGCATTTGCGGCGTCGCCAGCGGTAAAAACGGCGATACTCCCCCCCGCACATCAAACCCCTGCGCCGGCGATGGCGACGCGAACCTGGCCAGCACGTTTGGTTGCATCCAGGACCTGTACGGGAAGATCCGGACCGACAACCAGCCCGGCCACCAGAGAGAGTATCGACTCCTCCTGCGAACCGCTGATTAATCCAGCGAACATATCGCGACCCCGCCTCGGCGTTCTAGAGCGATTCGGCGTATTTGCGTATCCGAACCAGCATCTCGTGGTCACCTTTCAGGTCGCCGCCAAGCGTACCGAATTCAACCGCCGTTCGATTGAAATCCCAACCGTGGGCCCAGATTCGATAGAGCCCGGCCAGGATCGCGGCCCGGTGTGTTCCGCCGTGACAGTGCACGTAAACCGGCCCCTTTGAGGCCTTGACCGCGTCCATGAAGGTCTTGAGAGTCTCGGGAGATGGTCCGTCTTTCTTGTCGAACGGAACTTCGACAAGCGTCATGCCTTCGGCGGGCACATATTTGCGCTCGTCTTCGGTGGGCGTGATCGTAATGACAGTCGTAACGCCCAGGTCCTTGAGATAATCAAGCCCTTTTGCGGTGTTCATCTGTCCGCCGCGGTAGAGCTTGTCATCGTACTGTATGATGTAGCCCGAAAGACCGTCCTTGACGCCGATGACCTTGTAGTCGGCTCCGGCTGGCGGGAGGGTGAGCTTCTTGCCGGACCGTTGGGGAGAGGCGTGGCTTACCGCATCAGCGTCCTTGTCGTTGCATGCGGCGACAAACATTAACGACAGCACCACTCCACACATAGATATCGTACGATTCATTACATTGCCCTTTTCCCTGGTTAGCTATGAATCCCAGAGCATACGGAACTAACCGGAAGATACAAGGTGTAAATCACACGAAACAATTTCGACAATTCCGCCTATTCTCACCGTATTAATCGGCAATCTTACCCAGCAGCCACGCCATGTTCTCGCCGAGATCGATCATGGTCTGCAGTCCTTCGGCGTCTTCCTGGACGTCGCCGATATTGCGGCCGAAGCCTATGTTCCAGTAGCTCGAGCCCGGTACGATCATCTGGCTGAGCAGGAAGAAGTGGTTGATAGAATCGTAAACGTGTATCGCCCCGCCGCGGCGGACTGCAACTATCGCGGCGCCGACCTTACGGGCCAGCAGATTGTCGTTGACCCGAGTTACGATTCCCGAGCGATCGATCAGCGCTTTGAGTTCTGCGCTTACGTCGGCGAAATACGTCGGCGAGGCCAGGATGATGCCGTCGGCCTCGATCATCTTCTCGATGCAATCGTTGACGATATCGTTTCCAATCACGCATCGCTTGTCCTGGTTCTCGACGCACTTGTAGCAAGCGGTGCATCCGCGGATCGTGTTGCCGGCAAGCTGCACCATCTCGGTTTCGATCCCGGCGGCTTGCAGAGGCTTGAACGCCTCGGCGATCATCATCGCGGTGTTCCCGTCTTTGCGTCCGCTTCCGTTAAATGCTACTACTTTCATTATGATGCTCCGGTAGGTTTTGTTTGTGATTGCTTCTTGCGCCTATCGGACCGGCTCTTCGCGGCCGAAGGCTTTGACTTCGATGTAGTGGTTCATAACGCCGGCCGCCGAACCGTTGCTGTATAGCCTCAGGTATCGTCCGCGAGCGCCTTTGGCGTTTATGAGCCGGCCTTGATTGGTCTCGAAGTATTCCTTGTCCTGGCCCTTGCCCAGTTTAGCGGAATTGTCGTGGTCGGCGTTGTAGACCGTTTTTACGTCCTTTTCAAACGCCGGATCGTCGGCGATTTGTACGATAACGTCGCGGTAGATCCGCGCCTCGCGATGGAAGTGCCAGAGCACAATCGCGTAGATCGCATAACTCTTTTCCAGGTCGATCTGCACCCACTGGGGTCCCGGGCTTATCTCGGCGAAAGAGCCTTCCTCGGCTTCGGCGCTGCCGTCGGTGATCAAGCTCAGTTCGCCGATGATCGGCTCGCCGTCGCTGCTGGTTACGGTTCGGCCCAGAGCCACGTTCGTCAGGCCAGGAGGAACCATCATCGGCGGCGGAGGCTTGTCGCCGCGGGCGGCCTCGAGGTTTTCACTTGTGACATTCTTCGGCGTGCCGACGAAGTGGGCCCTGGGATACTCGAATTTCAGCGGCTCTGTCAGTTCGCCCGCCGGCCAGTAGACCATGCCCAGGATCGCAACCGCAACGGCGACGATAACCGACAGCACGCACACTGTAATCGCAGCTTTTTGCATGTCTCAGGCCTCGAGCTTCCAAGGGGCTCGCATCTGGCGCGACAGCAGCTTGTTGGCCTCGTCGTCGCCGGGGAAAATCTCCTTCTTCGGGTCGAACTTCAGCTTGCGTTTCAAGCTGCAGGCGATCTGGCCGAGGAATCCCACTGCCGACGAGCGGTGCGCCGCCTCGATAGGCGAACACGTCTCTTTGCGGGACTTGACGCACTGGACGAAGTTGAAATTGTCGTCACCCTTTCCGACGTTGTAGAGACGCACGTCCGAGCCGGTGATCTTCGAGCCGAGGATCTTGATGTCGCTTGCCGACGTGGTTCCGCCGTAGTGCATTTGGATCCAGCCCTTGTCGCCTTCGAACTTGATACCGTTACTCTTCGGGAACTTCGTTCCGTCGACGAATCTCATCGTCATGCCGCCGGCGTACGTGTAATCCAGGTCCCAGCTGACCGGGGCATCGCAGATATCCCCGGCCGGAGCGTATGTCGCGGTCCCCTCGATCGCCACAGGTCCGGTGTCGTCGAGCCCGAGGGCCCAGTGGACGATGTCGTGATGGTGAATGCCCCAACCGGCCATGAAACCGCTGGGGCAGTAGTCAGTCATGTGCCAGTGGAAGCTGGTGCTGATCCGCCGCGGATCGTAATCGCGTTTGGGCGACGGTCCGGTGTACATGTCGAAGTCGAGCCAGTCGGGAACGGGCGCCGTTTTCGGCGGTCCGCCCTTGCGTCCGCCGGGGCACGCGGTGGTGACCTTGGTGACCTTGCCGATCCTGCCGTTGCGGACCAGTTCGCAGACGCGGCGCACCGAAGCCATCGAACGCTGCTCGGTGCCGTGCATGAAGATCCGATCGGTCTTCTTGACAGCATCGGCCAGGAAACGCCCTTCGGCGATCGTAACGCCGAGCGGTTTCTCGACGTAGATGTCCTTGCCGGCCTTCAACGCCGCCAGGGCTACCAAGACGTGCCAGTGATCGTTAGTCGCCACGAGCACGGCGTCAACATCGCGGCGTGCGACGGTCTTGCGAAAATCGCCGCTGCACGCCGAAGCGGCAACCTTGTACCTCCCGGCCGTGCGCTCGAGGTTCTTCTTGTTGACGTCGCACAGAGCCGTAATCTGGGCGCCGTGGCGGACCAGGCGGCTGGCGTCGTAGTTGCCGCGTGCGCCGCACCCGACCCAGCCGATCGCCACGCGATCGCTCGGAGCCGGGGTTCCCTTTTCCAGGCCCAGCGCCCGGGCCGGAATGATCCACGGCAACGCGACAGCCGCTCCGGAGACGCCCTTGACGAAATCACGACGCGAGAATGTTTTTTTGACGCTCATTGCGTATTCCTTTCTGTTGCGGTGGACGTGATCCATACTTCGCAGACCACGCTGTTGTGCTCACCTTTCCTGCGAACGCTGAGTTTACAGGCGCCTGCTTTGGCCCGCAACTGATCGATCGCAAATGACTGCTCACTGGGCGGCTGTTTCCGGACCTTGTAGCTCGGCAGAGCTGCGGACTTGATCGCACAAACCCCTGACGAACCGTCGACGTTCGAAACCCACACGCTCTGTTTGCGAGCGGCGGTGTCGAAATCCCACCATGTCAGGCCCGCGCTGTATCGCCGCGAGGCCGACAAGCCGCTGATCTCGAAGACAACTTCTTTGTCGTCGAAGGCGATGAGCCTCTGTGTCGCCGAGACTCCGGCGATCTTGCCGCTTGGGAAGGTCCAACCCCGCCCGACGACTTGCTTGATTCGGACCGTATCGGTCTTATCGTTTACAGTCTCAACGCCGCAATTCAGGAAGGCTTCGAGCCTGGCGCCGGCAGGCAGTTTGCCTGCAATCGCCTTCCTTCGGGCCGCGGCGGCTTTGACTTGGTCCGCTGGCGGCGCCGAGGGCTTTCGCGGGCGGCGCGGCGCCCTCTTTTTGCCGATCACGACCTCGTCCCACCCACCGTAGAACGGAGCGTTGCAGTCTATCCAGGCGGCCAGCGCCCGCCAGTCGTCGATCTTCAGCTTGACCTTGTAGTGCCGACCGTCGGCGAGGATTTTCATCAGCTTGCTGATCCGCGAACCGGTTGCGTTTACACCGAGCGGCAACCTGATCCCCTTGTGACCGCCGAGCTTGACGTACGAAACGTAATTCAGCAGATTCAGGAACGAATCGGAGACCGCGTGCTGCGGGCCCTGGTCCCGATCGATCGGGGCCGGGGCGATCAGCATCTGCGTACCGCGCAGATCGAACGATTTTTTACTGTCCTTGTCGCTCTTTGGCGTCCCGTCGTGGCAGCGTATGCAGTTACGATCCAGCACCGGCTGGACCACGCGTTTGAAGCCCATCGACCCGGAGCCCCACGGCGGAGCGGCCAGTTTGCTCGGCGGACGTTTCATCGCCATAGACACCCCGGACCGCACCTTGCCCGGGACCGTGCCGTAGGGCTCGTGGCATCCGATGCAGCCGGTCTTCTCGCCGGGCATCACGTTCATGAAGTTCCGCATCCGGCGGATTTCGAGGTAATCCTTATCCAGCGCCTCGAAGAATATCTGCTTGAACGGCGGGACCTCGAAGTGGACCGATCCGTCGGCCTCGACTGGTACAACACCGAGCACACCGCGAACGTCCCAGCCGCAACCCGCGCCGACGTCGACGCGTTGGGGCGTGGTGTGCACGGTCTTGGAATAGGTCTCCAGCACGCGCAGATACTTGACCTGGCCGCGTTTTACGCCGTTGAGGCCCTGGTAGATGTCAGTAACCGTCAGCACGCCCGAGGTCTTGGGGTCCACGCCGGTGACCATATCCGGGATAATCCGCGGCTTGCTGCGCGGACGGATCGGGATCGGCGAGTAACACGAGAAACCATCGCCGCGATAGATCAAGTCGCGGTTACCGTGCACGTCGCAGAGGTACAGAGCGTATCCGTGTTGGGAGTTGTTGTTCTTGTCGAACGAATAGGACGCCAGGAACTGATTCTCGCTCAGCGGATACGGGCTCGAATACCATCCGGCGTCCATCCGCCCGCGATCGGTATGCTGGGTCTTCTTGTATTTCTCGATCACTTCGCTGGGGAAATAGATCTCCGGGTAAGCTACCTCCGGCGTTATCCGTCGCATAGACTCCGGGCCGCCGCGATTGCCCGCTAAGTCCACGATCATGATCGGACCCACGCCGCTGTTGTGATGTGCCGCGCCCACGCAGATAACCTTGCTCGTACCGGGAATCTGGCGGGCTTCCTGGAACGCTATCGGCCCGCGAGCGAACGCGTAGTGATCGCCGTAGGCGAGCTGTGCGCGGCGACCGTCGGGGTTGACGGCCCAGAGCTGCTGGATGACGTTGTAACTCTTCATCACGTAGTCCCAGCGGGTGTACATAATCCGCCCGTCGTCGAGCATGCTGGGGTAAAACTCGCCTTCCTTCGGCTCGGTTATCTGGCGGATATCGGTTCCGTCGGGCTTCATCGAGTACATCCCGCAGGCCAGGGCCCAGTCGCCGCACTGGACCAGGCGCCCTGCTCGCGAGGACATGAACGCGATGCGCCCGTCCGGCAGGTAGCACGGTTCGGTGTCTTCGTTAATCGGGTCTTTCGTCAGGCGTTTGAGATTCTTGCCGTCGAGTTCGACTTCGAATATGTCGTACATCAGGCACGCCCCGCCTCGCACGTCGGGCTTGCCGTATCCGTAGCTTGTGGGTTTGGGGCGCAGCGGTGCGTGCGGAAATACGATGCGTTTGGCGTCGTACGACAGGTCGGGGCGACCGATCCCGCCGGATGCGAATGAACCGCTCAGTACGTAGCGAACCTTGCCGTCGGGAGCCAGTTTCGTAAGCACGCAGATGTTCGCCCCGGGAATCTGGGCCTCTCCGACTCGATGCGAGCACTGGTGATTCCATTTCGGCCAGTTGCGACGAACGAACAGCAACTCCTTGAAGTTGAGTTTCGGATTGGAAAACGCCAACTCTCGAACCGCCAGGCGGGCTTCGAAGTAGAGTTTCTCCCAGGAACCGGCGATAGCGGCCTTTTCGGCGAGGATTTCGCATTTCCTCTCGATAGCGTTAAGTTTCTCCGCAGCTCGATTCGCCGCGACGACGGCTCCGGATTTGCGGAAGTCGGCGATCATCAATCGTCCGCGTTTGATCACCCCTTCAATCGCCCCGGCCGGTTTGAGCCTGCGGGTGACCCATTCCTCGCGGACCCAGTCGGCCTGGATCTGTTTTGTCGCATCGACAGCCGGTTCAGGGGCCGCAAACGCCGACCCACACACGCACGCGAGAGCCGCCGACGTCACCAAAAGTACGCTAAAACGCCTTGTCATAATCATGCCTCAACCGGATTCTACACTGTCAATACCGCCAGTCCAAGCCTGCCTGAGCGGACAATTCGCTTGCAGTCAGGCCGCGACAGAGGCATCATAGTGCCCTACCGTGAGGGTATAACGTCGTAAGGAAGGCGCGTATGGCCAAAAGAAAAGAAGTTCGCAGTGGAATTGCAGGCGTAGGGTTCTCCGGCTCGTTCCACTTTGAAGCAATAAAGAAGGTATACGGCACGAGCCCTGAGGTCGTCGGCGCGTTCGGGCTCGATCCGGACCAGACCCGGGATTTTGCCGCACAACGCGACATAAAGGCGTTCGGGAGCTTGGAGGAGCTTATCGACAGCGTTGACGTGCTGCACGTCTGCACCACCGCAACGGCGCACGAAGAAGTCGCTATCGCAGCCCTGGAGAAGGACAAGTTCGTAATCGTTGAAAAACCGCTTACCGGTTACTTCGGAGACGGATCGGACGATTTCAACGGAGACACCTGCTGCAAGCAGACCGCCCTGGATGAGGCAATCGAATCGGTCAAGCGAATGTTGGCGGCCGAGCACGCGAGTAAGGGTCAGATCCTGTACGCCGAAAACTGGGTTTACGCCCCTTCGATCCAGAAGGAACGCGAAATAATCGAGAAGACCGACGCCCAGATCCTCTGGATCCACGGCGAGGAGGCCCATTCCGGGTCGCACGCAAAGACATACGCCCAGTGGAAATACTCCGGCGGCGGCGTGATGATCGGGAAGGGCTGCCATCCGCTTACAGCAGCGCTTTACCTCAAACGCGTCGAGGGAATCGCGCGAAACGGCAAGCCGATTCGCCCGGCGAGCATTTCGGCTCGTACGCACGCGATCACGCGCATGGACGGTTTCCGCGACGAAGGGCACATCCGCAGCGACTACTACGACATCGACGACTTCTCGACGATGCACGTGGTGTTCGAAGACGGGACTATCGCAGACATCTTCGCCTCGGACATAATCGTGGGCGGTATTCACAACTGGCTGGAAGTCTCGGCCAACAATCATCGCAGCGTCTGCAACATTAATCCGAACAGTGCGATGCAGACCTACAACTGTCTGGAGTCGAACTTCGACGACATTTACGTTGTCGAGAAGATCGGCACGAAAGCCGGCTGGTCCAACCCCTCGCCGGATGAGGACTGGTTTACGGGCTATCCGCAGGAGATAGAGGCGTTTTATCGAACGGTTGCATACGGCGATCCGGTCGAGTCCAATATCACACTGGCAGCCGATTGCATAACGACAATTTACAGCGCGTACGTTTCAGCTGAGCAGAAGGGAACGGAAGTTTCCATAACAACACTGGACTAAAGAGGCACAGGGACATGGCAGAGAAGAATTCGGGAGTCGAGCGAGACCTTCAGATCATCGAAAACGCACAGGCCAAGGGTCGCGTCGCGACGTTTGGAGCGTACATCAAGCTGTCAGGACCCGGCTGGCTGCAGAGCGCGATCACCCTCGGCGGCGGGTCGCTGGGCGCCAGCTTGTACCTGGGCGTCCTGGCCGGCTTCTCGCTGCTGTGGCTCCAGCCGGTGGCGATGATCATCGGCATCATCATGCTCAGCGCGATCAGCTACGTAACGCTGTCGACTGGCGAAAAGCCCTTTCAGGCGATCAAGACACACGTAAACCCGGTCCTGGGCTGGGGTTGGCTGCTGGCGACGCTGTTGGCCAACTGTGTCTGGTCTCTTCCGCAGTTCAATCTGGCCTGCGGCGGGATAATGCAGAATCTGATGCCCGAGATGTTCAAGGATATGGACCCCTTCCAGGCCAAAGCCTCGATAGTGGGCGCCATCGCCGTGCTGTGCATAATCATCGTATTTCTCTACGATTCGGGCGGGTGGGGTCTCAAGCTGTTCAACATCCTGCTGAAGCTCATGGTCGCGGTAATCGTTGTATCGTTTGTAGGCGTGGTGGCTTACATGTCCAAAGAGGGCGTGCTGGATTGGAACGCGATCGGCAATGGGTTCATACCGGACATCAACATGCTGTGGGAGCCGGCTGATAAATTCAGCGCCATTCTGTCCGACGCGGGCGAGTTCGGCGGTTTCTGGTCAGCCAAAATAGTTGGTGAACAGCAGGATGTCCTGATAGCAGCCGCCGCCACCGCCGTCGGCATCAACATGACATTCCTCCTGCCGTATTCGATGCTCAAACGCGGTTGGAACAAGAAATTCCGCGGCCTGGCGGTGTTCGATCTTTCCACGGGCCTGTTCATTCCGTTCATCCTGGCGACCGGATGCGTCGTGATCGCCGCAGCAGCCCAGTTCCACCACAAACCGTGTGTTTCATTCGCCGCCGAAGAAGCGGCGGTCGCGATCGTAGCCAAATCATCCGACGCGGGATTCGCCGACCTGTCCGACGAACAGAAGACCGGGCAGCTAGAGGCGATACTGGCCAAGGCTTATGAAGGCGATATCCTGCCCAAGGCCAAGGACACTTTCCCCAAAGCTGCTGCAACCGCGATTCTCACGACCGTCAACGACACGAAATTCATCGGGCTGGCGAGGCTTAAAGACAAGATGGGCATGCTGATGCCCGTGATCAAAAAGGCCGACGAGGGCAATGTCCCGCCGATCGACAAGAAGCTCCTGGACGGGTACAAGAAACAGGCCGCCGGGCGAATCGAGCACGAGATGGGCGCCGAAGCCTTCAATGCGGAATTCGGCAAGGGTTCCCAGCTGACCAAGGAGGAATCCGCAGCCCTCCTGGACGCCAGGATCAGTGAGCTCCCGCTGCCCGACCGCAAGCTTGCGGCGATGCTGGTGAGGCGCGATTCGATCCACCTGGCCAAAGCCCTCTCGCCGCTGACCGGCGATGTTGTAGCGCACTACGTCTTCGGCATCGGCGTGGTTGGCATGGCGATCTCCAGCATCATTATCCTTATGCTGATAAACGGGTTCACCATCTGCGAGATGGTCGATCGCCCGTCGCATGGTTGGTTGTATCGTTTCGGATGCATGATACCGGTCGTCGGCGTGCTCGGACCGTTCATCTGGTCAGGAGCTGCGCCGTTCCTGGCGATACCGACTTCCGTTATCGGGTTCATAGTCATCCCGATCGCCTACACAACGTTCGCACTGCTGTTGAACCAGCGGAAGCTGCTGGGCGACGACATGCCGCGGGGCCTGCTGCGATGGGGCTGGAACCTCCTGATGCTCGCCGGCGTGGCCGCGGTGCTGATCGGAAGCGTCTACATGGCCTGGAAGAAGACCAAGGGTCTGCCCGGCATGTGGGGCGGCGGATGGGTCGGACTAGGCGGAGTCGGACTGTTCTTCGCGATGGTCCTGATCGCCCACATCTTCTTCCCAAGGAAGAACAACCAGCCGGCAAAACCTAATCACCAGCCTCTTTAGCACATCGGACGAAGAATCGTCCCGGGGCGCAGAAGCGCCCCGGGACGGTTAACGATCATGGAATGGAACGTTGAAGAATCGTGGCGGGCCTATCAGCAGGCGATGATCGCCGAAACCGAGCAGTTCATCGACTGGGGGCTCAAACACCCCGACCAGGTCATTCCGATACCCTTCAAGCCCGTGGGCGACGGCGGGTTCCCACAAGAAGCGGCCGACTGGTTCTACTCGGTCCTGCTGGCCGACCCCGAAAAAGACACATCAACACTGGCCAAATGGCGAGCCAAACTCAAACACCCCGCACGATGGTTCCGCCGACGAGGCGGACAGAAACGAACGTAAGCAAGCACTGTCGCGATGTATAAGGGGATCACAAACATGGACATCGACAAGGCTCTGGCCAGACGGTGTGGATCTGAGTTCGAACCGGATTATCGAACTGATCATATCGAATGCTCTTACCGACGAGCAGTTCGAGGGGCTGGCGGCTCGCCCCGAAGTTCAACATCCGCCCGTGGACAAAGTGTACGCCAGGCACGAATTATTCAACGCGATTGACAAGCTGGGCCTGGCGGAGACCTTTGAACGGATAAAACAGACCCACGACGCTTCGGTGCACCAGCATATTATGGACCATCCGGACCTCGCCGGAGAGCATGTCGTCTGGCTGGCAATCAACGGGCTGAACAAGCGAATCAGGAACATAGCCAGGCAGCTCTCGAACAGCAGGAAATTCAGATAGTCTCCAGGCTATTCGGGCGGACGGATTACATTTATGGCGGGACGAACAACCCGCTACCATACTACCAACGTGGGCGAACAGCTGGAACACAATCACAAGGGATAGTCCTCTAATTCGGGGCGTTTGAAAAGGAGCTTGGCGCATGACAGCAATATTGGCAATCATCATACTGTTTTCGATACTCTTCTCGTGGGTGTCGCTGGTAATCGTAATCGCCGTCGGACAGAACATCGCGGATCTTTCCGTACCGCCATGGCCCGAGACGCTATGGAAGCTGGCGGTGATAGCGATAGTATCGAATCTTATAGTCGTGTTCCTGCCGCTAGGCCCGATCTTAAGCGCCTTGATACTGATCGTGGTCTTCTGGACCTTAATGGTCAAGTGGTTCCAGGTGGACTTCCTGGGAGCAATTATCCTCTCGGCGATTTCTGCGGTAATCCGATGGGCATTGTTGGGACTAATTAACGGACTGCTGTAGAATTCGGGAGTCTTACACTAGGGGCCGGCGAATCCGGTGTAGAGTTTTCCGTAATCCCTGGGATAGGGTTTCGGTTTGGCGCCCGGCATGTCTACTCGCGGGTTGGCGTCCAGGGCCTTTTTGCCGGCCTGGATCGCTTTTAGAATCGCGATGTACTTCGGGTCGGATTTGCTCTTGAACGCCGCTTTCTTGTCGTCGGCGGAGCCGCCGGCTGATTTCGCCAGCGTTCTGGTCAACACGCGGCTGTATTCGGGACGACTCAGATTAACGTCGGCGTGGGCAAAACCGTGTTTTTGTCCGCCCGCTTTAAGTGCGTTTTTCAGTTGACCCAGCCACAGACCAGTCCAGAGGTCCCGCGAACCGGCCGTGCCCGGGCGAGTGTGCTCGTATGTCCCGTAATACGGAACGTTGGCGTCGATCCAGATGTAGATCCGCCGACGCGATTCGTCGTCGACGAGCACCTTGCCGTGCTTCTGTTCAATGTACTTCATCAGTTTGCTTACTCGCGATCCGGTCGTAAGCGGAGCCCAGTTGCGAACCGGAGCCCTCAGCAACCAGTGATACTGCACCATCCCGCGGTCCAGCAGCGAATCGTACGCCATGTTGAAATAGCGAGTCTTGTCGCCCGAGAGGTCCAGACCCTTCTTCGGGTCGGCGCCTGAATGACACTTGACGCAATATTTGTCGAACACCGGCTGGATGCAACGGACGAAGTCTATAGGCCCATCGCCCCAGAGCGGAGGCTTGATACTGTCGGGCTTGCGGCGCAGCAGCTTTACGAACGCAGCCCCGCTGGGAGGCGCCATGAACGCGCTTTCGTGACACCCGATGCAGCTCTGGATTTCACCGGGCATGATCTGCGTGATCGTGCCCATCCGCTGCAGTTCCTTGCCCGAAGCGTCGAGGGCCTGGAAGTACAGTTCAACTTCAGCGGGAGCCTTGAAGCTCGCGGTTCCCGCGGCGTCGACCGGGACCGTACCTACGCACTGCTTGGAATAGTAAGTTGCGCGGGACTGCAGCGGGTCCATATCGTAGGCGCGGCGGCCTCGCATGTTGCACTGCTTGGGATAGATTCGCATAACGCGAATCGCTTTGACCTGCCCGGGCTTGACGCCTGTCAACCCTTCGTACACGTTGGTCACGATGAACGTGCCGAACTTGTCCTTGCTCGGCGGGAGCATCGGCTTGCTCAGCGGAGGTTTTCTAGGTGTCAGCGGAAGCGCGTTGAAGCAGGACAGTTTGCCGTCGTCAACGAGCTGAACTTTAGCTCCCTTGTCATCGAGTGCGAATATCCCGAACCGCTTCGGACCGCCGGCGCCCCCGCCGTAAGACGCCATATACAGATCGGCGGAAATCGGATGCGGGTCGCGGTACGACCAACCGTACTGCTTGTCGCCGCCGCCTCCGCCGGCACGGTTGAGGTCCGGGCGATACGGAACGTCCGGCGTGATGTTGGCGATGGCGTTGGTATTCTCCAGCCCTTTGCTGCGGTCGATGACGCCGACGGCGCCTATCGGATTACCGTGATGCGGAGCAAGAGTGCACAGCACCGTCGACCTTCCGGGAATGGTCTTGGCCTGCCAGGTGACCGCAGGTTCGTAGATAGTGTTGCCGTAGAACAGCCGCAACCGCGTGCCGTCGGGATTGATCGTCCAGAGGCCCTGGGCATATGTGAGGTTCTTGTCCTGGTACTCCCAGCGAGTAAAGAGGATTCGCCCGTCGTCCTGCACGTACGGCGAATGATCGGCCAGCGTGCCGAAATGGATCCGGCGCATGTTCTTCCCGTCTGCGTCCATGATATACAGGGCGCACGCCGCACCCGGCTGGCACATAGTAAACGCCTCGACGCGGGAACTTACGAACCCGATCTTCCCGTCAGGCAGATAGAACGGATGGATATCGTGGAAGCGCCCGTCAGTGATCTGTCGCAATCCCTTGCCGTCGGCTCCGATCTCGTAAATGTGGAACGGATCGCCCTTTTTGCAGTCGCGCCAGGCGAAGAGAATCTTCTTCGCGTCGAACGACAGGCTCATGTCGTATATGATCCCGTCATCCTTTCTAAACAGTTCGGTCTCAGCGGCCGGGCCGGTTTTTGTTAGGTCTCGCACGTATATCCCGCCGCCGGGTATAAAGATATCCCACCCGATGATCGATCCGATCCCGAACGGGCGCTTGAAGTGGTTCCGCTTGACGTAGACCAGGCGCGGGGCGGCTTTTATGAATCTGGCTTTCAATGCAAGTTGATCGGCAGTGGTTATCTGCGGCCTGGGCTTGGGTTGAGCCTTCGGCTTGTCTTTCTTTGGCGCAGCCGCGGCGCCGCCGATAAGCTCCTGGCGGAACTCGATGGTGCTTTTCTTGCCGTCCCGCATTACCCACAGATTGCGGAACCCCGCCTTCCGCGTCCAGGGGCGCAGGCCCACAGCCCCGGCCGGCAGGAACCCTCGCGAATTCTTCATTGATGCTATCTTCTTCCCGTCTACGTCGACCTCGATCAGTCCGCCTTTTATGCGCACGACCAGCGGAACCCAGCGTTTCAGCGGGACGTTCGTCTTGATATCCTTCATCAGCGAGAAATTGTGTTTATGGCGCCCGAATCGCAGAACTTGTCTTTGCGGGTCCAGGGCGATCTCGTATCCGATGAAGTTGTTGGCGCCGACGCCGGCCTGGCTGACATGCACCATCAACGCAGCGTTGCCGCCTTGCTTGTCGTCGAAGTAGACTTCTACGCCGGCCTGGCCGTCTGCGAAATCGGTTCCTGTCGCTACAAGTTTCGGGCCCGGCCCGCCGTCGCTCCAGACCGCCTTGTCGCGAACCGTCCATGCCCCACCGTGAGCGATCAATGTCTTTTTGGCCGCGCCGCGGGACGATCCGCACACGCACGCCAGCACAACCAGACATCCCAAACATCTCAACGTTCGCATTCTCATAAGGACCCTTTCGTGTCGGATAGAATTGTATCGCGAGGCCGGCCCCCGGCCAAACCGTTTTTTGCCGGTTCGGCCCTTGTGCAAGCAGGCTCCGGCTTGGTACGCTAACGGTTTCGATAACCTGCCGGAAAGGACAACCGATGAAAGATCAGAGTTCAAAGACCGCAAAACTGACCCGTCGCGGCTTTCTCGCCGCCGGAGCGGGAGCAGCGGCCGGAGCAAGCGTACTTACAATCATGCCAAGTCACGTCATGGGCGCCAAAGAGGCGCCGGCCCCCAGCGATAAACTGAACATCGCGGGAATCGGCGTGGGCGGAATGGGAGGCGGAAACATGAGACAGTGCCGCGGCGAAAATATCGTCGCACTGTGCGATGTGGACTCCCAAAAGGCCGCCGGCACGTTTAAGAGATTCCCAAAGGCCAAAATCTACAAAGATTTCCGAATCATGCTCGAAAAGCAGAAGGATATCGATGCGGTCATGATCGCCACGCCGGACCATACGCACGCGGTGATTGCGATGCCCGCCATGCAGCTTGGCAAACACGTCTTCTGCCAGAAACCGCTGGCACACACGGTCTACGAAGCACGCATGCTAAAAGAGGCCGCACGCAAGTACAAAGTCCAGACGCAAATGGGCAATCAGGGCCACTCCTCCGAAGCCATCCGCCTGATGAAGGAATGGATCGCGGCCGGAGCGATCGGTGACGTTACGGAAGTTCACGCCTGGTCAGACCGCCCGGACAAGGGACCGTGGTACGCGAACTTCGCCGCACGCGAATTGCCCAAGGACACGCCGGAAGTACCGAAGCATCTCGATTGGGACCTCTGGCAGGGACCGGCGAAGGAGCGCCCGTATCATCCGGCGTACCATCCGTTCAAGTGGCGCGCGTGGCTGGCGTACGGAACCGGGGCACTCGGCGACATGGGCTGCCACATACTCGATCCGTCGTTCTGGGCTCTCGATTTAGGCTACCCGACGAGCGTGCAGGCCGAGGTGAAACACCACAAGCCCAAACTGGCCGACCAGGCGTTCCCAATCGCCTCGACGCTGACATACCAGTTCCCCGCACGAGGTAAAATGCCGCCGGTCAAGCTCGTCTGGACTGACGGAACATACAAAACCCCTCGCCCCAAGGATCTCGAGGCCGGTAGAAGGATCGACGCCAGCGGCGCCTTTATCTTCGGATCAAAAGGCTCGATCAAACACGGTTCGCACGGCGCCAGCGGAATGCGATTATTCCCGGAAACCAAGCAGAAGGAATACGATCCCAAGCGCCCGGAAAAGACGATCCGACGCGTGAAGAACGGTCACATGGGCGACTGGATCCGCGCCTGCAAAGACGGCAAGCCGGCCAGCTCGAACTTCGAATACGGCGGAGCGCTTACCGAAATGGTGCTCCTCGGCGTGCTGGCAATGCGATTTAGCGGACAGAAACTCGAGTTCGACTCCAAGCAGATGAAGTTCACCAACTTCCCGAAAGCCAACGAACTGCTCCACATAGAATATCGCAAAGGATGGAGCCTGTAACAGCCTGACCTATCAGCAGTTAAGATTCAAGGGCCGGAGCAGGCAGTCCTTCAGGCTGCTGCTCCGGTCCTTCTCTTTGCACCGATCGATAAAAACCGGCTCCCGTTGATACAAAATATTTTGGTTTGTGTGTTACTAATGCCAGCGGGAATGCACATTAGTTGTAGATTTATTATTGGTCATTATTCAGCAGAATTCACCGTCGCCCATATGGGACAAAACTCTGAGACAAGGAGACAAGTTATGAAGCGGTACGGGATTATGTTAGTCGCTGCAGTGCTCGGGCTGACTGTGTCGATCGGCGAGTCGCTTGGGCAGCCATCCAGGCGAGGCCATCGCGGACGCAGGGACCACGATAAGTCTGTCAAGAAAGGCGACAAAGACAAGAAGGGGCATGACAAGAAGGATAACGACAAGAAGGCCAAAGAGACTCCCAAAGCCAAAGCGCCCCAGGGCCCCGGTTCGCAGCGACGCGGATTCCACGGCCGTGGACCGATGGGCGGCGGCTTCTCAGGACGCGGACCCCACCGCGGTTTCTCGGGACGAGGACCCAGCGAAGAGATGAAGAAGCGTTTCGAGGAAATGCGGAAGAAAGCTGCAGCAGCCCCGAAATCCGCCGCCAAACCCACGTCCAAGTCCGGCCGCCCCAGTTCGCGAGAAGAGTTCATCAAACGCATGCGCGAGAGAATGGGCCAGCATCGTGGACACGGTTCATCGTCAGCACGCAGCGGGTCAAGCAGCCGCAGCCGCGGACATAGCTCCAGCCCCAGCTCACGAGAAGAGTTCATCAAGAAGATGCGCGAAAGAATGAGCCAGCATCGCGGACACGGTTCATCGTCAGCACGCAGCGGGTCAAGCAGCCGCAGCCGCGGACATAGCTCCAGCCCCAGTTCGCGAGAAGAGTTCATCAAAAAGATGCATGAGG
>PVBE010730211.1_pt1 | contig 52559 bp, 49 predicted proteins | sample 1631181 | NCBI WGS metagenome assembly PVBE01 (sample SAMN08397723, study PRJNA350692) | Marine metagenome, whole genome shotgun sequencing project. | isolation source: water | place: Pacific Ocean | collected 2012-04
CCCGCGGGATGCGCGCGCTGACGACGGCGCGAGTGCAGTAGACCCCGTGGTCGTTGTAGACCTCGACCCAGTCGTTGTCGGAGATGCCCAGTGCCTCGGCGTCGACCTCGCTCATCCAGCAAGGCTCGCAGCCGCGCGAGAGCGTCAACATCCGGTGGTTCTCCATGTAGGTGGAGTGGATGTGCCACTTTCCGTGCGGTGTGAGGCAGTTCAGGATGCGCGCTTCGCCACCCTGGAGCGTCGTCTTCAAGTCGCCGTAGGCCTCTGGCTTGGGCGAGGGCTTGTAGGTCGGCAGGTTCTCGCCGTAGGCCAGGTACATCTCGTGGTCGAGGTAGAAGTGCTGGCGGCCGGTGAGGGTGCGCCAGGGGACCAACCGTTCGACGTTGTAGGTGTAGGCGCAGTACGCGCGGCCATCCGACATCACACCCGACCACAGGGGCGAGTTGTTGTACCGGCGAGGCTGGGCCTGGAGGTCCGCGTAGCGGATCTTGACGTCCTCGCTGCCCTTGCCGAGGTCGACCAGGGGCATGCCCGTGCGCTTCTCGGCCTCGAGGTAGGCACGCACCGTCGCCTTTCCGTTGGTCAGCGAAGAGAGGTGCAGCACGGCGTTGCACGCCCACTCGTCTTCCTTCACGGAGGGCCGCACGTCCGTGCCGTTGCGCTCGACCGGGAAGTGGTTCGACTCGATCATCTCTTCGATGAGGTCCGCGGCGCCGTAGTGGTTGCCGTGGGCCCCCAGACCCTTCTTGGCGATGTTGTCGCCCAGGCTGATGTACTTGTCGTAGATCTTCGTGTAGTCCCGCTCGACGACGATCAGCTTGTGCATCGTCTTGCCGGGGATGGCCTCGCACTCGCCGAGGTACCAGTCCTTGACGTCCGCCATGGCCACCTCTCCGGGGGAGTCGTGGGCCAGCGGGGCGGCGATGATGTCGGTCTGGGGCTCCGGTAGGTAGATCTTGGCTGCCTCGCTGACGTTCAGGGCGAGGTCGCGGAAGATGTTCCAGTCCGACTTGGACTCCCACACCGGCGGCACCGCCGCGGACAGCGGATGGATGAAGGAGTGCAGATCGGTGCTGTTGAGGTCCGCCTTCTCGTACCAGGACGCCGCGGGGAGCACGATGTCCGAGTACAGCGCGGAGCTGTCCATCCTGAAGTTCAGGTTGACGATGAGGTCCATCTTCCCTTGGGGCGCTTCCTCACGCCAGCGCACCTCGACCGGGTGCTCGTCCGAGTCCTCGCCGATGGCGTTGGAGTGGGTCCCCAGGTAGTGCTTGAGGCAGTACTCGTGCCCCTTCATGGAGCCCATGATGGCGTTGCCACGCCAGATGTACCAGACGCGCGGGAAGCACTCCGGGGCCTCTGGATCGCTGACGCAGTACTCGAGCTTCTTGCTCGTGAGCTTCTGCAGGACGTACTCCTGGATGCCGGCGTCGTCAGAGGCGCCCGCGGCCTTGGCTTCCTTGGTCAGCTCGAGCGTGTTCTGCTTGAACTGCGGGAAGTAGGGCATCCAGCCCAGCCGCACGGACTTGAAGATCGTGTCGGCAGTGTGCTTCCGCGTCCACTCGTTGTCGGGGACGGTGTTGTACTTCGAGAACTGGCCGTCGTAGCGGTACTGGCAGGTGTTGATGTAGTGCCACAGCGGCGCCTGCTGGAGGCGCACGCCAGCGTTCCAGTCCTTTGCGAATGCGATGGCGCTCCAGCTGTCCACCGGGGCCAGCTTCTCCTGGCCGACGTAGTGGTTCAGGCCACCACCCGGCTTGCCCACGCAGCCCGACAGCATCAGCGCCATCGCGCCGGAGCGGTACATCAGGTTGGCGTGGTACCAGTGGTTGATCCCGGCGCCGATGATGATCATGCAGCGGCCGCCAGTGGTCTCGGCGGTGGCCGCCCACTCGCGGGCGAACTGCAAGACCGTGTTGGATGCGACGCCGGTGAACAGCTCCTGCCAGGCCGGCGTGTAGGCCGCGTCCCGGTCGGTGTAGTCGGTGGGGTAGTCCCCCTCCAAGCCACGGGAGACACCGTACTGGGCCATGATCAGGTCGTAGACCGTGGTGACCAGCTTGGTCCCCTTGGTCGTCTCGATCCGCGCCGCGGGCACGCCGCGCAGGGTCTTGTTGTCGAGCCCGAACTCGGTGAACTCGGTCTGGACGACCTCCTTCGACCGGCCCAGCAGGGTGAGCAGCGGGTCATAGGGCTGGTCGTCGACGATGTTCTCGAACTTCATGTTCCAGTTGCCCTGCTTGTCGTCCCAGCGGGAGCCGGAGCTCCCCTTCGGCACGACCAGCTTGCCGCTGGTGCTGTCGATGTTGACGAACTTCCAGTCGCCGTTTGTGATGCCCTGGCAGGAGGCCAGGTCGCCGGCCCTCAGCAGCCGCCCGGGCTTGTGGTGGCCATCCTCCGCGTCGAGCACGACGAGGTAGGGGCTGTCGGTGTACTGCTTGACGTAGTCGAGGAAGTACTTCGTCTGCTTGTCGTGGTGGAACTCCTTGAGGATGACGTGCGAGACCGCCATCCAGAAGGCGCCGTCACTCCCGGCGTGGATCGGGACCCACTGGTCGGCGTACTTGCAGACCTGGCTGAAGTCCGGCGCGAAGACCACCGCCTTGGTGCCGTTGTGACGTGACTCCGCGAAGAAGTGGCAGTCCGGGGTCCGTGTCATGTTCAGACACGCGCCCATGTCCGCGATCATCTTGGCGTTGTACCAGTCGGCGCTCTCACAGACGTCGGTCTGCTCACCCCAGATCTCGGGGAAGGCCGTTGGCAGGTCGCAGTACCAGTCGTAGAAGCTCAGGTTGATGCCGCCGAAGAGCTGCAGGAAGCGGCCGCCAGCGGCGTAGCTGAGCATCGACATCGCGGGGATGGGCGAGAAGCCCACGACCCGGTCTGGTCCGTACTTCTTGGCGGTGTAGAGGTTGGCCACCGCCATCAGCTCGTGGACCTCGTCCCAGGTCGTGCGGCGGAAGCCGCCCTTTCCACGAGCTTTCTGGTAGGTGCGGCGGGCCTTGTCGTCCGCCTGCAGTGCCTCCCAGGCCGCCATCGGGTCCTTGGCCTGGCGCTTCTTGGACCTGTAGGCATCCAGCAGGGCCGCGCGGATGAGCGGGTACTTGATGCGCAGCGGGCTGTAGAGGTACCAGGAATACGAGATGCCGCGCTGACAGCCGCGGGGCTCGTACGGAGGCAGGGAGTCCTCGAGCAGCGGGTAGTCCAGCTGCTGGGTCTCCCAGGTGACGATCCCGTCCTTGACGTGGATCTGCCACGAACAACCGCCCGTACAGTTCACCCCATGGGTGCTGCGAACGATGCGGTCGTGCTGGAACCGGTTGCGGTAGAACTCCTCCCACTTCCTGGTTTCGGGGGAGATGATGTCTTTGATCCAACCCATGTTTTTTCCCGCTTGCTAGTTGATCAGAGGTCTGAAGACTTGATCTGACGGTCGTAGATCTTGCTGTAGACGGAGGCCTTCTTCCGGCGACTCCAGAGCATCGTGTAGAGCACGAGGAGGCCCAGGGCGCCGACGCCCCCGGAGGCCGCGAGCCCGACGCCGTAGTCCTTGGGCATCGCGCGCTGCTTCTCGGTGTCCTCGAGGAAGGTCACCAGGGCGACCACCTCGTCCTCGGTGAGGGGGTGGTCCTTGTACGCCGCCCCCATCACCGGGAAGGGAGGCGACCCCAGGATGGCCCGCACACCGGGCTCGCCCAGCCGGCTGAAGACGGAGGTGAGCTCCTTCGCGAGCACACCGCCGCCCATGATCGCGTCGTTGGCGACGTCGTGACAGGAGTTGCAGGGCGGGCCGCCGTTTTCGAGGCGGGTCGTGCCCTGGAAGAGGTTCTGGCCGAGCTCGACCCGGGCCTCGATCTCCTCCGGCGTGGCTTGCGGCTCGACCGGAACCACGGGCTCGTCGGGCTCGGCGGTGCCGTTGTCGGGGTCCTGCACGTCGGGGTCCGCACCCGCGGTCTCGAGGTAGGTGAGGACGAGCTTGATCTGGGCGTCGTCGATGGGCGGGGCCGGCATGACCATCCCGTACTCGCCGAGCATCGCCTTGGCGTCCGCATCGCCGCTGTCGATCACGGTCTGAGGGGACTTGACGAACTTGGCGAGCCACTCGGCGTCGCGACGCTCCGAGACCCCCGCGAGATCGGGACCGACCAGTCGGCCACCCCCGATCGTGTGGCAGGCCGAGCACGTGGCCGTGAAGATCTCCTCGCCCGTCTCGGCCGCTGCAGGCCCTGCGACGAACCAGCAGCCCAGAACGGCGCCAGCGAAGGTGAGGCGTTCGAGCTTGCCCATGGAACCGACTCCCTTATTTCGGGGGAAGTCCTAATACCAGTGGTCACTTACTGACCACTTACAAGTCGAGAGACACCCTCTCAGCTCGCCTGGAAGACCAGCTCACCGAGCTGCAGGGTGGCAGGTGCCGGGGCCACGTCGAGCTCCTCGCGGAGGATCCGGATGCACAGCTGGTAGCGGTCCCGGGCTTCGTGACGCCGCCCAGCTGTCCAGAGCGAGCGGATCAGCTCCCGCTGGACGTCCTCTCTCAGGGGTTCCAGGAGAGTCGCCTGGCGCAACAGCGAGATCGCCCGCTCCGAGTCCGCCCCAGCGCCGAGATCCGCCAGCCGGACGAGGGCGTCGACGTACTCGCCGTGGAGAGCCTCTCGCTCGACCGCGCACCACTCGGCTTCCGGATCGTCAGCGAAGAGGCGGCCGCGGTAGAGCCCGTGGATCCGCTCCAGGACGCGAATGACCTTTCGGACCGGGCTTCCAGGTGCTGGGTGGGACTGGGCGAGCAGGCGCCAGACCTCCTCTACGTCGACGAAGCAGGAGGAGCGGAGGTCCAGGAAGAACATGTCCTCGCGGTTCCGGATGTGAACCCACTGCCGACCCTCGACCTCTGGCTCGACAGCCCGCCGGAGGGCGTGCATCGCCACATGGAGGTTCCGAGCGCCGGCCTTCAGGTCCTTGTCCGGCCACAGCCGCTCCACCAGGGCGTCGCGGGAGATCGGGCAGCCCCGCATCATGACGAGCACCTTGAGCAGCTCGATGGCCTTGGCACGGCCGAAGTCCTTGCGGGCGAGCTCTCGGCCGTCGACGAAGGCGGCGAAGGGTCCGAGGCAACGCAGCCTGAGGCGAACCGACGCCGGGCTCCGAGTCGGGACCACGGCCAGCGCCGGGCGGATGTGGAGGGCGACATCGTCAGCGACAGTTCGCAGCGCCCCGAGCCGACGCGTGTGGGGGGCGATCGAGTCGTGCTCGTAGCCCATGAAGGCAACCCCCACGGCCCGGTCGTCCTGCACCATGGGCACGGCGATGACTCGCGCGAAGCCCTCCGGCAGCTCCCGACAGTGCTCCGACCACTGCGAACGGTCACCACGCAGGACCACGCAGCGCCCCTCCTGCAGCGTGCTGACACATGTGGACACGTGCGAGCAGCCCAGCTCGACCGTACCGCTGGAGCCGATGCCGGTGGTCTCGCCCTCCGGTCCGATCAGGATCACCGTCGCTGCGTCCGCTCGACCAGCGATCCGGAAGCGCTCCGCCAGCCGACTCGGGCCGCCCGCGGAGACGATCTCGCCAGACTCGGGAGGCAGCAGCAGGTCGGCGAAGGAGGCCACCAGGTTCGTTGCGATCGTCGGACCGGCAGCGTCTAGCAGCCGGAGACCACGGTCGACCGCGGGCTTGTCTCTCTTCCACGCAAGGTGGATGGTGCCGAGGAGCCGATCCCCGCGGACGACGGGCGCACAGGCGAAGGCCTTGTACCCGAGGGTGGTGACGACCGAGCGCAGGAACCGCGGGTCCTTCGCCAGGTCCCGAGAGGTCAGCGGCTCCTGCTTGTTCGCGACGATCCCCGGGAAGCCCTGACCGACGTCGAAGCGCTCCTGCGTGGCGAAGGCCTGGGAGTCCGGCCCCGTGCAGCCGACCAGGAGCAGCTCCTCTCCGGTGTGATCCAGCAGGAAGAGCTCGCAGGCGTCCGCCTCGGCCCCGACCCGCAGCACATCGAGGGCGTGGTCGATGCCATCCGGAAAGGGCCTGAGTCCGCTCAGCAAGGCGACGCGACCAAGGACGGCGAAGTCCCGAGCATCGAGGGGAGTCTGGGGCGAAGGGCGCATGGAACCGGAACCCCCGTAACCCACGCCCAGCCACTCCACATCAGGACTCGGGGGGCGCCTGGTGGCGTGGTGGGCGTAAGCTCTCCGCGTGTTGCTCCTCCTCCTCTCCTGCGAACCCGAACCCGAAGCCGTGGTCGAACCCGCGCCCGAGGAACCCGTCGAGGCCCCTGTCGCCGGCTCCATCGGAGGCGAGCCCATCCTCCCCCGCCCCGTCGTGCTCGGCGGCATCAGCACAGAGGCGGTCGAGTCCGGTGTGGCAGCCGTGGACTACGCCGGCTGCCACCAGCTCGGCACCGGGAAGGTCCTCGTCCAGTTCACCATCGCCATGGACGGAAGTGTGTCGAAGAGCGAGACGGTGTCTACCTCGTTGCGCCAGCCGGAGACCGAGGCCTGTCTCGAGGCGAGGATCACCGAGGCCCGCTTTCCCCCCTTGGAGCGGGGCGACAAGGCCATCGTGAAGTACCCCTTCGTCTTCTGACTACCAGGACACGTCTACCGGGTAGGTCACGGGCATCCCGTCCGGCATGTCGTGGGCGGGGAAGTCGGCCTTCTCGATGACCGAGGAGACGCAGGAGACGTACGCGTCGGGGGCGCCCCCGTCGTCGCTGGTCTCGATGCTCGAGACGAGGCCGTCACAGCCGACGACCAGCTCGAACGTGAGATGGACCTCGCTCTGCCCCTCGGGTCGCTCGCAGTACAGCGCGTGCTGGATCACTCCGTTGAGCGCCAGCCGGACCTCCGCGTAGCCGAGGCCGGCGGCCTGGGCGACCTCGCCCTCGCACGGGTCCGCGGCGAAAACGATGCAAGGCTCGGGTCGGGGCGTCGGGACCCGGTCAGCGGCAGAGCCGGCCCAGGCGACGTGCCAGATGGAGACGAGCAGCATGGGTACCACTATCGGCCCCGCTCCACCTGCGGGTACCAGGCAGGCTCGATCCAGCCGAGGCGGTCGAGATCCTCGGCCATGTGACGCTGACACGGGTCCTCTGGCGCGGTCACCGCCTTCTCGATGGACTCGGTGGGATCGACGTTGCCCAGGTTCGCCATGCGCCACGAAGCGTAGGGGTTGAGCCAGCTGTCGACGAGCCCGTCCACGCACACGAACAGCACTACCAGGCCGGTGACGACGCGCAGCCCGGACCGCAGATCCACGCGCCGGGACAGATCCTCGTCCGGGGCGATGACCAGGGCGAACGCCAGGCCCAGGATCAGGGCGATGGCCGGCAGGCCTCCGGCGATGAAGCGGACCATGGGGAGGACGTCGTGGACCGTCTTGAGGGAGGTGAGGAAGGGCGAGACGCTCACAGCGAGCACCGTGAGCGCGACGACGCGTCCACGAAGGAGCATCCGAAGGGCCACGAACACCGCCCCGACGCAGGCCGGGAAGAACCAGGGCTGGAGCAGCAGCTGCCGGCCGGTCGCGTGACGAGTCAGGCCCCCCAGACCCCCCGACGGAATGGCGCCCGCGAGCTCCTGGATGCGAGCGAGCGTCTCGAGGATGGACCCGAGGCCAGCCGGCCGTCCCCAGACCCAGCCCCGGGCGCCGGGCGACTCCACCAGGAGCTCCTCGCCGGCGAGGCGGAAACCGTCTCGGTAGAAGGAGTGGAGCTGGGCGTCCAAGCTGACGAAGGGCTCTGGGAAGGCCACGGTGCCCAGCGCCCAGGCGGCCCCCACGGGCACCAGCAAGAGCACGAGGCTCGACAACCCCGCCCTCCAAGAGCGGATCCCAGCGACCCCGACCAGCGCGATGCTCACGGCAGGCACGGCGGTGAAGACCGCGCTCTGCTGGGTCAACAGGCAGGCGAGCACCCCGAGTCCGGCGAGCAGGAAGGCGAAGGGGTGGCGGAACCGCCAGGCGGCTACGGCCAGGGCCATCGCCAGCACAGAGGTCGCGACACCCTGCGGGTACGCGGTCACCGTCCGTGACAAGACGACGACCGGCCCCAGGGCGCTGGCCATGAGGACGACCGTCACGCCGGCGACGGGACCATGCAGCGAGCGACCCCAGATGTAGAGACCCGCGCACAGCACGAATGACCAGACCAGGGCGGCGAGCCCCAGACTGCCGACCACGCCAAGGTCGTCGAGGAAGAGACGCGGAAGCCACGCGAAGGACTCCGGGCGGTTGTGGTGCCCCTTTGCCAGTGGTGTCTCGATGACCACCTGGCAGTACTGGTAGAAGTCGGAGGCGGTGAGCGGGCCGATCGGCAACCGCGGCGGCGCCAGCGCGAGGGTCCAGAGCGCCACGCCGCCGAAGGCGACGCCGAGCAGGATCGCTCCGTCCCGCCGCCAGCTCCACCGCGCCGAGACGCCGATGCCTCGGACCGACGGAATGACGGCGCAACCAAGGGCGCAGACGACCGGGATGCCAGTCAGGATCCAAGCCCGCGGCCACAGTGGATTCAGCACCGCGTGGAGGACCAACGCGACCCCGCAGAGGAGCATGGCCGCAATGACCCCGCGGCTCTCCAAGACTGCCAACTTGCGCCTCACGGCGACCTTCCTACTGCTCGCTGCACTCGTTGCCAGCGCAAGAGAAGGAGTAACCCTCGCCTGCCTCGACGGCGTGCCCCTCTTCGTCACTGTAGTCGGCGACCCAGATGTCGTTCGGCGTGTTTCCGGAGAAGTCGCAGTCTTCGCCGGTGAGCACGCTCTCCCAGTAGAGGAAGATGCCGCCGCCCCTGACGCCGACGTTGTCGTGGAAGTCCACGCGGGTCAGCGCGCCGGTGCCGTTGAACAGCAGGCCCGCCCCGTTGGTCCCGTCATTGACGTTCGACTCGAAGACCGTGTCGGTCAACTCGGCCTGCGAGCGGAAGATCCACATGCCGCCTCCGAAGTTGTGGGCGAGGTTGTCGCGGATCTCGAGTCCGCTGGCGGAGAAGGTGCTCTCGAACATGGCGACCGCGCCGCCCTCGAGGGCCTCGTTGTTCTCGAAGACCACGTCGGTGAGGGTGCCCTCGGAGAACCACATCGTGAGCGCGCCGCCGTCGTCCTCGCCGTAGTTGTCTCGGAAGACGACCCGCGTGAGGTCGATGGTGCACCGCGTCACGTACATGCCAGGGCCGTCGTTGGCGACGTTGTTGGAGAAGATGACGTCCTCGACCAGCACGCTGCCCTCTGACTCGCAGTAGACGCCGCCTCCGCCGGAGTTGTGCTCGACATCGAGCCCGGCGCCCCGATCCAGGGTGACGTTCTGCACGGTGAGGAGCACGTCCGGACCCATCACGTCCAGGATCGTGCCCTGCTCGCCCGCGGAGAGCACCGTGTCCTCCGGCGCAGAGCCCAGACCCTCGACGTGGACGTCGGCGCGGATCAAGAGCCGCGCGAACCAGGTGCCCGGACAGACCCGCAGCGTGCCCGGAGCGTCCAGGGTGGTGTAGGTGCCGGCCAACAGCGGCGCCGTGAGGTCGGTCTCGGTGGCGTCCTCGCCGACGAAGGTGACGACGGGCTCCCCGCAGTCCTCGGGATTCCCGCTGTCACCGGTCTCTCCGGTCTCACCGCTGTGTTCGACGGCGCTCTCGGTGGGGCCGGACTCCCCTGGGTTGTCGGGAATGCACGCGATGACAGCAAAAATGAGCGCGGCCACGGAACTCCCTGATGTCCAGCGCCCACGGTACCGGAAGCACAGACGGGGCCGGGCGCGCCTGTGTCAGACTGGGGGGCATGTTGGCACTCCTGCTGTTTGCGTGCGGTGACCCGGAAGAGGAAGAGCCTCCGATCGTCGATGACACCCCCGATGGAGTCGTGGTGGTGCTCAGCCCCGAGAGGCTGGACTTCGGCTCGGTGGAGCTGGGGACCTCTGCGCTCGAAGAGATCAGCATCACCAACAAGAGCGCGAGCACGCTGTTCTTGGCGGAGCTGGGTGCCGACGACGACACCATCGACGTCGGCGCGCCGGGGATCCTGACGGTCGAGTCGAACCGCATCGCGACGGTGGAGATCTCGTGGACGCCGACGGCACCGGAGTCCCTGTCGACGAACGCCTGGCTACGAGTCGGCATCTCTCCCGCGGACCTGGAGGACCTGACGATCCCCGTGACGGGCACCGGGGACGGTCCGGCCTCCGAGATCAGCCACGAGGAGGTGGACCTGGGGACCGTGACGGTGGGCTGCAGCGAGTCGGAGATCCTGACGGTGCTCAACACCGGGACCACCGATCTGCTCATCGAGGACCTCACGCTGGACTACGCCCCCGAGTTCACCATCGTCTCGGACGAGCTTCCGATCACGGTGGCACCGAGCGAGGCTGCGGAGATCGAGCTCGTCTACACACCCAGCGCGACGCAGCCGACCTCCACGACGCTGTACATCGAGACGAACGACCCCTTCGCCCCCATGACGACCGTCGCGGCCCAGGCCAATGGCTGGATCGAGGCCGACAACACGATGTACTGGGAGGTGTCGGAGCGGCAGTCGCTGACGATCCTGATGAACATCAACGAGATCGCGATCTACCAGACCCACGCGAGCAAGCTCGAGAACTCCATCGAGACCTTCTTCACCTACCTCGACGAGTTCGACGTCCAGTTCCGCATGGCCTGCTTCCTGAACGAGGACGGCATCCAGCGCGCCGACGTCCTGTACATCGACGACACCTACACGGCCGAGGACTCCGTCGACGTCTTCTACGACATGCTCTCGGGCTCGTCGAACTACGGGGACAACGACTCCAACATGTACACCCTCGACAACGCCGTGAACGAGAACATCGACTGGCTCCTCGAGGGGGAGTTCGAGGACTCGAAGCTCAACCTCTTCGCGATCAACGACGACGCGGACAACAGCTCGGGGAGCGCCACCACCTACGTCACCGACTGGCGGGACCTCAAGGACGACGACGATGACGTCCAGGTCCACGCCATCGGCGGGACGACGACCGGAGCCTGCGGCTCGGTGCCCTTCTACAACTTCGCGGACGCCGTCACCATGACCGACGGCCTCTTCCTCGACATCTGCGCCGCCGACTGGATCACCTACATGGAGCAGGTGGTAGAGGCCTTCCTCGGGGACATCCAGCAGTTCGAGCTCGAGGGCAGCCCGGCGGCGAGCACGATCGAGATCTACTGGGACAGCCTGCCCCATACGACCGGCTGGACCTATGACGTGGACCAGAACGAGATCATCTTCGACAGCACCGACTACCCGCCCAACGGCACGACGCTGAGGGTCTACTACCTGATGGCGACGGAGTGCCCCGAGTAGCTCACTCGCAGATCTGGAACTCCTCGTTGCACTCCTGACCTTCGGGACACTCGGCGTTGGTGACGCAGGGCGTGAAGCCGACAACGTCGATGTCGACCGACTGCTTGGAGCTCACCTGGAAGTCCATGCAGCCCTCGCCAGCGTCTGCCTTGTCGACGGTGCGACGCTCGAGCGAGGCGCTCGGGAAGCCCGTGACCCCGGTGTCGACGAGGGCCTCGATGACAGCCCCGGACACCGTGGCGCTGCCGGTGTCCTCGAAGCTACAGCGCATCACGCTCGGTGAGATGCCGTGGAGATCGATGTTGAGGAAGAACTCGATCTGGCTGTGGACCTCGTCGGTGGTGGGAGCGTCCCAGGTGACAGTGAAGTCCTCGCCGCCCTCGACCGCCCAGGGCTCGTTGATGCCGGTGAGTTCGTCGACGCCGACGCCGTGGAGCTCGGCGGGACCGTAGACGCCGCCGGGCATCTCCAGCACGAGCACGTCGCCAGGGCTCCACGCCGGGTGGGGCAAGGAGGTGTCGAAGTAGGTGTTGCCCGGAAAGACAGGCTCCATCTCTACCGCCTGGGCCAGGCCGTAGATGCTGACGGTGCCGAGATCCTGGCTGGGTGGGTAGGGAAGGCAGGTCCCGTCGAAGTCGCAGGTCTCGCCGGCATCGCAGCCCGGGTCGCAGTAGGGGTTGTTCCGCTTCAGCAACCGGCAGTCCCCGTCGGTGACGGTCTCCTCGAGCACGCTGATGGGCACCACGCCATCGGCGACGCTGCCGTCGACGTCAGTGCTGCCAGAGGCCGCGCGGATGGTGAAGCCACCAAAGTCGACGGCCATCTCGCACTCGCCGTCGAGTTCCACCTCGTCGGGTGGAACGTAGGTGTAGCTGTCGTGGGTTCCGCTGTCGCTGGGCTTCGTACAACTGATCAAGAGCAGGAGCATGGACCCAGTGTACGCAGAGCGCTCGTCCGTTGCCGCAACGTCCCAAACCGGGCCCCCGACGCGCGTTAGGCCGCGAGCATGCTCGCGCTCATCGGTGGACCTGCCCGCTCGGACTTCCGTCTCGCCAAGCTCCTCGCCGCGACAACAGAGGCCGGCGTCACCGCGCTGGCAGCCCACTACGTCCACCTCGTCGACGGTGTGGTCGAGGACCCGGAGCTGTTGCGCTCCCTGCTTCGCTACGGGGCGGAGGCAGCCCCAGCCCTCGAGCCCCGGATCGACGCCCTCGTCACCCCGCGTCCGGGCACGATCTCGCCCTGGTCATCGAAGGCCACGGACATCGCGCACAACGCCGGACTCCCTGGCATCCGGCGCATCGAGCGGGGGGTCGCCTGGACCGTCGACGGGTGCGAAGTGGCGATTATCGCTCACCTCATCCACGACCGCATGGTGGAGGCGGTGCTCCCGGACCTGGGGGCGGCCGAGGCGCTGTTCGGCCGCTCGGAGCCGCGAGGACTGAGGCACGTCCCGGTCTTGGCAGAGGGCCGCGAGGCGCTCTCGAAGGCGAACACCGCTTGGGGACTGGCCCTCGCGGACGACGAGATCGACTACCTCGTCGATGCCTTCGAGGACCTTGGGCGCGACCCGAGCGACGCTGAGCTGATGATGTTCGCCCAGGCCAACTCGGAGCACTGTCGTCACAAGATCTTCAACGCGAGCTGGACCATCGACGGGGTCGCGATGGGCCCCAGCCTGTTCTCGATGATCCGGAACACCCACGCTCGCGCTCCAGGCTTCACCGAGTCCGCCTACGAGGACAACGCGGCGGTGGTGAGCGGCTACGAGGTGCAGCGCTTCTTCGCAGACGGCGACCGCAGCTACCGAAGCCACCGCGAGCGCGCCTCGATGCTCATGAAGGTCGAGACCCACAACCACCCGACGGGGATCTCGCCCGACCCGGGGGCGGGGACCGGTAACGGCGGCGAGATCCGCGACGAGGGCGCGACCGGTCGCGGGGGCAAGCCGAAGGCGGGGCTCTGCGGCTTCACCGTGAGCGATCTGAAGATCCCCGGCTCGCCGAAGCCCTGGGAAGCGGACGTCGGCACCTCCCCACGCATGGCCTCGGCGCTGGACATCATGCTGGAGGGGCCCATCGGCGGCGCCGCCTTCAACAACGAGTTCGGGCGGCCGAACCTCACGGGCTACTTCCGCACCTTCTGCATGCGCGTCCAGGGGGCGGAGGGTCCCGAGTGGCGGGGCTTCCACAAGCCCATCATGATCGCCGGGGGCTACGGGAACGTCCGCCCCGGGCATGTCTTCAAGGACCCCATCCCGGTGGGGGCGGCCATCGTGGTGCTCGGAGGTCCCGCCCTGTTGATCGGCCTCGGCGGGGGGGCCGCCAGCAGCATGGCCACCGGGGACCAGTCAGAGGACCTCGACTTCGCCAGCGTGCAGCGGGCGAACCCCGAGATCGAGCGCCGGTGCCAGGAAGCCCTCGACCGCTGCTGGGCACTTGGGCACGCCAACCCCATCGCCTCGGTCCACGACGTAGGCGCCGGCGGGCTCTCCAACGCCCTCCCGGAGCTCGTGCACGACGCCTCGCGGGGGGCCAGCTTCGAGCTGCGCCGGGTCCCCTGCGACGAGCCCGGGCTCTCGCCGATGGAGATCTGGTGCAACGAAGCCCAGGAGCGCTACGTCCTCGCCATCGCTGCAGTGGACGTCCCACGGTTCGCGGCGATCTGCGAGCGCGAGCGTGCCCCATGGGCTGTCGTCGGTCACGCCACGGCGGAGCAGCGCCTGGTGCTCTCCGACGAGCTGCTCGGCGAGGGCCCCATCGACATGCCGCTGGAGGTGCTGCTCGGCAAGCCGCCGAAGATGCACCGGGACGTGGAGAGCGTCCAGATCGAGCGCACCGCCTTCGACACCGCCGGCGTGGACATCCGCGAGGCGCTCTACCGGGTGCTCGCCCTCCCCACCGTCGCAAGCAAGGAGTTCCTCGTCACCATCGGGGACCGCTCGATCACCGGCACCGTGGTGCGCGACCAGATGGTCGGCCCGTGGCAGGTCCCCGTCGCCGACTGCGCGGTGACGACCACCGACTACACGGGCTTCACCGGCGAGGCGATGGCAATGGGTGAGCGGCCCCCGGTGGCGCTGTTGAGCGGCCCCAGCTCCGCCCGGCTCGCTGTGGCAGAGGCGCTGACGAACCTGATGGGAGTGGGCCTCGAGCAGGACGACCGCGTCGTGCTCTCGGCGAACTGGATGTGCCCCGCCGGCCACCCGGGAGAGGACGCCAACCTCTACGCCACCGTCGAGGCCCTTGGCCTGGAGCTCTGCCCGGCCCTCGGGATCTGCATCCCGGTCGGAAAGGACTCGATGTCGATGCGCGCCGCCTGGGACGGCGAGCAGGTCACGGCCCCCCTGTCGCTCGTGGTCACCGCCTTCGCGACCGTGGCCGACGTGCGCACGGTGCTGACTCCTCGGCTCCAGCCCGAGGGAGCGCTCCTGCACGTCGATCTCTCCGCTGGCGCTGGGCGCCTCGGCGCGTCGGCCCTCGCCCAGGTCCACGGGCAGCTGGGGGCGGTGCCCGCCGACCTCGACTCGGCGGGACGGCTGGTCGCGCTGTCGACCTTCATGCGCGAGGTGCGGCACCTCGGCCTGGCATGGCACGACATCAGCGACGGCGGGCTCGTCGTGACGCTCTGCGAGATGGCCTTTGCTGGCCGCTGCGGTGTCCAGGTGGTGGTCGAGGGCGACCCGGTGCGTGCCCTCTTCGCCGAGGAGCCCGGCGGTGTCTTGCAGGTCGCCTCAGAGGATGTCGAGGTGGTGCTGGCCGCGGCGAGCCAGCTGGACCTGCCGATCCGCGTGCTGGGTCGGGCCACCGTGGGGGCGCGCCTCCGCATCGACGGTCTGCTCGACGAGGCCGTCGTCGACCTCCACCGCGCATGGGCCGACACGAGCTACCGCATGCAGGCCCTCCGGGACGATCCCGTGTGCGCGACAGAGGCCTTCGAGGCCCTGCTGGACCGAGACGATCCTGGCATCTCCCCTCACCTCACCTTCGATCCGAGCGAGGACACGACCGCACGCTACCGAGGCACGCGGCCCAAGGTGGCCATCCTCCGTGAGCAGGGAGTCAACGGGCAGATCGAGATGGCAGCGGCCTTCCACGCTGCGGGCTTCGAGGCCGTCGATGTCCACATGAGCGACCTCGCTCGCGGCCTGGATGACCTCGGCGCCTACGTCGGCCTCGCCGCCTGCGGGGGGTTTTCCTACGGCGACGTGCTCGGCGCCGGGGGCGGCTGGGCCAAGACCATCCTGTTCGAGGCGCGGGTTCGCGCCGCCTTCGAGGCCTTCTTCCACCGCCCGGGGACCTTCTCCCTGGGTGTCTGCAACGGCTGCCAGATGCTCTCGCAGCTCAAGGAGCTCATCCCCGGCGCCGGGGGGTGGCCGCGCTTCGTCAAGAACCGCAGCGAGCAGTTCGAGGCCAGGGTCTCGACCGTCGAGATCCTCGAGTCACCCAGTGTCCTGCTCGCCTCGATGGCCGGCAGCCGCCTGCCGGTCGCGGTGGCCCATGGAGAGGGGCGAGCGCTCTTCGACGGGCCCATCGATGCCCTGGTGGCCGGGCGCTTCGTCGACAACCACGGCCGCGTCGCGACTACCTACCCTGCGAACCCCAACGGCTCGCCAGGGGGCATCACCGCCTTGTCCTCGGAAGACGGCCGCGCCACGATCCTCATGCCTCACCCGGAGCGCGTCTTCCGAACGATAACCAATAGTTGGACGCCAGCCGACTGGCCCGATGACGGCCCCTGGCTGCGCCTGTTCCGGAACGCCCGGGTCTTCGTGGACTAGCGCCGGAGAGAACTAGTGCGCCAGGCAGTAGTCGCCGCTGCTGGACATTCCGGAGGGACAGCTCCCACCCTTCGGGACAGCCAAGCGCGCGCTGGAGCCGGCGAGGCAGTAGTCGCCGCTGGTCGAGTAGCCGCTCGGACAGGAACCCACCTTGACGACGGCGTAGCGGGCGGAGCTGCCGGGGTTGCAGTAGTCGCCGCTGGAGGAGTAGCCGCTGGGACAGCTGCCGGTCTTGGGCAGGGCCCGGGGCGACAGCTCCGTCGTGATGTCCTCGTCGGTGGAACTGCCGGCGAGGCAGTAGTCGCCGGAGGTGCTGTAGCCGCTGGGGCAGCTCCCGACCTTCGCCACCGCGTGACGGGCCGAGGACCCGGCGAGGCAGTAGTCGCCGGAGGTGCTGTAGCCGCTGGGGCAGCTCCCGACCTTCGCCACCGCAAAGCGGGCGCTGCTGCCCGGGTTGCAGAAGTCGCCGCTGGTCGAGTAGCCGCTGGGGCAGCTCCCGACCTTCGCGACAGGTTCTGCAGGTGGGGCGGCGAGGGCGATGGCGAACAACAGCATGTAGACCTCTAACGAGCCGTGCCTACTGTCGCGGGGTGCGCGCTCGCCTCATCGGTCCCGACCCACTCGTCCTCGGCGGCCTGCGCAGCCTGCTCGAGCGCGTCGACATCACCGTCGCCGACAACGACGCCGACGGCGTGATCTGGGATGTCGGCCTGGGCGAGGTCAGCCCTGCACCCGCGCTGGATCTACCCGTCCTGGCCCTCGCCACGAACCTCTCGAGCGCCCGCGAGGCGCTGGGAGCAGGGGCGGATGGCGTGTTGATGCGTGACGGACGGGTCGAGAGGATCCGTGACGCGCTGGCGGCCCTGGCGGCGGGGATGCGGGTCGTGGACGCGGCCTTTGACGCCATCCTCGGCCTGAACGACAACGATCTCGACCCGGTGGAGCCATTGACCTCGCGAGAGAACGAGGTGCTCCAGCAGCTGGCCCAAGGGCTGAGCAACCGCAGCGTCGCCAAGCGCCTCGGGGTCTCGGAGCACACGGTGAAGTTCCACGTCAACGCGCTGCTCCAGAAGCTCGAGGCCCGAAACCGCACCGACGCGGTCGTGCGTGCGACGCGGATGGGACTCCTGACCCTGTAGCGAGGTGGGACCTGCTCGAAAGAGTGGGGAGCCTCCACCATCGGGCGATGCGCGGCATCCCGTGGCGCGAGCATCATCTGCCCATGACTGCACTACATGAACTCTCAGAGTCCCTCTCCGGACTCGTCGAAGCCACCTCCCCTTCCCTCTTCACCGTCGTCGGGCGCCGGGTGAACGCGACCGCGACCGTCTGGGCCGAGGGCGGGCTGCTCGTCACCGCCAACCACAACCTCCCTCGCCGAAGCCGGCGGACTGCGGGTCGGTGACATCCTGCACGAAGCAGGCGGAGCGGAGCTGTCCTCTCTCGAGGACCTCTTCTCGGTGCTCGCCAGGAACGTCGAGCAGAGCCTGACGGTGCTCCTGAGCCGCGGGGACGCTCGCCTCGAGGTCGATATCGAGCCCGCAGAGCGCGTCTCCCGGAGACGTTGCTAGCCACTATGCTGGCACCGCGTTCCTCCTGTCCTGCACGGCGCCTCCTGCCAACGAACCCGTCGTCGACAGCGCCTTGGACAGCGTCCTCGACAGCGCACCCACGCAGGACAGCACCGACACGGCGGACACGAGCGACACGAGCGACACGAGCGACACCGGCGTAGACCCGGAGTGGGTGCTCGACGAGGACAAGCTCGCGCTGTTGAGGGTCATCTTCGAGAGCCACAAGCCCGACCTGGTCGAGTGGGTCGAGATCGGGGGGACCGGCGACCCCACCTGGCTCTACAACGCGCAGCTCTACACAGCCCCGCTGTTGCGAACCGCCACGATGCTGAAGGACGTGGACTTCCTGGACGGGCTCAGCGAGGTCTACCTGGAGGCCCACCCGCTGCTGTCCCAGCAGAGCACCTACAGGTACTACTACGTGCCCGGCGAGGACTACGTCTCCGAGCACACCCTCGAGCAGCCTGCATGGATGTGGCTGGACGCCGCCGGGTTCGAGATCGTGCTGGAGAGCTCGCAGTTCCTCTGCGGCGTCGCGGCGCTCTCCAGCGCCGTCGCAGACCTGCCGCCGAGCAGCGCTCACCGGCGATGGACCAGCTGTTGGCCGACTACGGCTCGGTGCTCGTCGATGACCACTACGCGCGCTGGGTCTTCCAGGAGCAGGGCCTCTTCCAGGTGACCGGCTGGGGCTGCAGCGCGGGCATGATGAACCACGACGAGTTCGTGCGCGCCCGCATCGGCAGCACGCTGTGCGAGGACGAGCCGGGCCGGTACTCCTACGTCAACGCCGTCACGGACACGGACTGGTGGATCGCCGCCAGGGTCGCAGAGGTCGTCGCCGCCCACCGGGCCGACCCCGAGTGGCCGCTGATCAACAACTTCATGGACGGTGCAAACGGCTGGTACCGGGTGAACCTCGAAGCCGGCTCCGGCTACGGCCCCAACGACCTCACGCGCGTGCTCGTCGACGGGGGCTACGGCGTCTGGTCGCTTCACAACCCGGACATCGGCGCGCTGGAGGACCGGCTCTGGGAGCTGATCGAGGCGACCTGGGTCCAGGATGCCTCGGGCAACGGCCGGGTGGCCTCGCAGACAGGCGGCACCTGGACCAGCGAGGGCGCGGTCGGTGGCGCGATCCTGCTCGAAGGTGACGGCCGGGTCGACCTGGGCGCTGACGAGGCCTGGGCCTCCAGCGAGGGCAGCGTCGAGCTGTGGTTCAGCCAGGGCGAGGGGGCCACAGGCGACGGCGATCTTCTGAACGTCTGGGAAAACGGCTACTACGACTTCCTGCTGATCAGGCGCCTGGCGGACGGCGGAGTCCTGGTCTACATCGAGGACGAGGACGCGCCCCTGTTGTCCGGTGGGGACCGACGCAGGGCTGGTCGAGGAGGGGGCGTGGCGCCACCTGGTCGTGACCCAGGACGGGAGCGCTCCACACGTCTTCCTCGACGGCAGCGAGGTTCCGCTCCAGGGCACCAGCACCGGGGCCTGGACGGGGCACCTCCAGAGTCCGGGCGCCTGGTTCGGGAACAGCCACTGGTCGCCCCACGTCGGGGGCCTGGACGAACTGCGCATCTACGACCGGGCCCTGAGCTCAGGGGAGGTCGCAGCTCACTACGCGGGCACCTTCGACGACGACTCCGGGCTGCTCGGGCACTGGAGCTTCGACGAGGAGACCGACATCGAGGCCGGCGCCTTCCTCGCCGAGCACTATGCCTCCAGCTTCAGCCCGAGGGACTCGCTGGAGCTGATGCAGTTCCTGCCGGGCTTCGTCGAGCCCGGGGGCTAAGCCAGGATCCGGTCGGCGCCCTCGAGCGCAAGCGAGGCGATCGAGATCTGGGGGTTCACCCCGATGGCCTCTGGGATCGCCGAGCCGTCCAGGACCCAGAGATCGTCCTCGTCGCGGACCCGCCCGACGGCGTCGGTGACCGAGCCACGGTTGGCACCTCCGAAGGGGTGTGGCGTGTAGATCCCGGCCCACCCGGCTTCCATCCGCAGGTCCCCCGGCGGCTCCGTGACCCAGCGCGTGCCGCGGTGGGGCAGCAGGACGCGGGTGGCCCCGGCGGCGATGAAGAGCTCGGTCATGCGGCGTAGGAACTCGACCAGGCGGGTCGTGTCGGCCTCTACCAGGGGGTAGTCGATGGCTGGGCGGCTGCCCTTCAAGCGGACACGCCCGCGAGCAGCGCTGCGCACCAGGCCAATGGCTCCGGCCATGTGGGCGTAGCGCCTCAGCGCCTCCTCGTGACCGATGCCCTCGAACTGGGGCTGGACCGAGTACGCAAGCGGCTGGACGTTCGAGGCCTCGATCGCGAAGCCCGGTCCCGTGTGCCCGAAGACGTCGGAGAACTCGAGGACCCCGTACGACATCGGGATTCCAGCGAAGCCGTCGACGCGCTCCTCGAACTCGCCGTAGACGTTCGTGGTCACGTGGAACTGGACCCCCTCCCCCGCTTCGATTCCGCTTCGCAGCAGGATCGCCGGGGTCTGGACCACTCCAGCGGCGAGGACCACGCGCTTGGCGCGCAGGGTGTCCGTGTCGGTGTGGACCTCCCAGTGACCGTCACGCCGGACCAGGTGGGAGACCCTCGTGTCGGCGAGGAGCACGCAGCCGGCTTCCAGGGCCAGAGGCACGAAGCTGATGTTCATCGAGCGCTTGAGATCGTAGGCGCAGCCGACGTGGCGGAAGCCGCACTGGACGCAGCCCGGGCTGTTGTGTCGCAGGCGCTCCCCGTGCCAGCCGAGCCGGGCGGCGCCCAGACCCACGAGGTAGTTCGCCCGGTTCACCATCGAGCGAGGGATCTGCGACACACCCATCACCCGCTCGACCTCGTCGACGTAGGGCGCCAGCGCCTCCAGCGAGATCTCCATGCCGTGGGCGCGCCAGCGCTCTTCGACCTCGGGCGGGGGCCTGAAGCAGACCGCGTCGTTCACGACGGTGGAGCCGCCGACGCAGGAGCCCTGGAGCACGCTCAGCGCGCCGTCCTCTGTGCCCTGCAGGCCCGCTCTCGCGTAGAGCGCCGGGATCATCTCCCGCTCCAGCTGGGTGAAGTCACCGTGCAAAAAGTGCGGTCCCGCCTCGACCAGGGCCACGCCATCGCCCCACTTCGCGGCGAGCCGCGCGGCAGCGGGGGCGCCCCCTGCTCCGGAGCCGACGACGATGGCCTCGAAGGTCAAGGAACCACCTCGTCCCACTCGAAGAGCACCGTCTGGCCCAGCGGTCGGGATGTGCCGACGTTGGGGCCCGGGTACTCCATGAGCTCCCACGCAGGTCCCGACGAAAAGGAACTGCAGGCGATCGAGTGGAGGACACCCCAGACCGAGCGCTGGAGCGCGTTGTCCGATACCCGCCAGAGAGCGAGCCAGTGCCTGCGCTGCTCGACAGAGAGCTTGCTGAACGATCTCCACCCCTTGGGCCAGCCATCCAGGAGACGGAACGCGACGTTCAGGAGACGCCGCTGGTCCGGAGCCAGGCGCCCGAGGAGCAGGTCCGCGTCACCGACGGGATCCCAGCGTCCCTCCTCGAAGGTGCGCTCGCCTTCGGGGCCGACCATCGCTAGCGCCGCAGCCAACAGCACGCGGTCCCGGCGGGAGGCCTCGGCCGGCCGAGCCAGCAGGGTGATGGCGGCCAGCGCAAAGCCGCCCGTGAAGAGGTCCCTGCGACGCATCTAGGTCCGCGGCAGCTCGCGCTTGACCGTCTCTCGCAGCTCGGTGGCCCTGCTGTGATCAGGGAACCGGCCGAGAACGCGGTCCAGGTAGGTCCAGGCTCGCACGAGCTCGCGCTCCTCGTAGAGGATGTGGGCCAACAGGTAGCCCGCGTCGCCCTGGTGCTGGCCCTCTTCGAGCGCCTGCTCGATGAGTTTCCGACCCTTGCGCTGGCGGCGGGCGAGATCGCGGGTCTGGTCGTAGTAGAGGGCGAAGCCGAGCCAGGCGATGAAACGGGGGGAGTAGCGCTCCTGGTTCGCGACCTGGAAGCACTTCATCGCGTTCGTGTGACGACCGGCGTCGAGCTCCTGGAGGCCCTGCTCGAGGGGACCGAGGGGCTGGACCTGGACAGTGGCCGAGATGACCTGTGCCCGGGCGTCGAGCACCTTCGCCAGGACTCGCGCCGCCAGCGCTCGCCCCTTGGGAGACAGTCGGGAATCGGAGCTCAGCCGGCGGTAGCCCTCCGCAAGACGCTGGGTGGCGTCCTCGACGGGGCCCCGTCCCATGCCAGGGTTGCAGCCCAGCACCGCCCACGGGTCAGCCCCCTGCATCGCCTTCCACTCGACCCGGAGCCGTTGCTCCGCGTCTGAGTGCTGCGGCTTCGACTGCCGGCTCGCTTCCCCGTCGGCGATCACGACGAGGTCGAGGATCTCCAGCGCCACCAGGTCGTCGAGGACCACGCGGCGGCGGCCCTTCTCGATCCGCACCGTGTCAGCGAGCCGGAAGCGCACGCTGCCGATTCGACCGAGCACGTCGCTGGTGTCCGGGCCGAGCGGGAAGGCCGCCGCGCGATGAAGTGCGGGTCGAGGCTTGACCACAGCCTGGGCACGCCCCTTGAGCACGCCGCGGTCGGCGAGGCGGCTCGCAGCGACCCAGAGCTCGGTCGCCAGCCGTGGCGCCACCGCGTCGGTGTGCTCCCCTTCCTCGAAGCGCAGTGGCTCGTGCGCGTACAGCGCGTCGACGACCAGCTGGAGCGCGGCGTCGTCTCGTGGTTCGCCGTGGAGCAGCTCGATCCGGTTCTGGCCAACGTGGAGCACACCCGAGCGCGAGCTGGCCCAGGCCTCCGCCACCACCCGAACAGCAGAGGGCGTCGGAGACCGATCCGCGTGGTGGATGTGGCTGGATGGATTGTTTGCCTGCATCAGTCGGACAACGTACCGAAGGTCCCCGGATGGCGTCAACGCTACGATGCGCGCCGATGCTCCCCTCGAAGCCCGCTGTCGTCGCCGCCCTGAGAACGGCGACGGAGATCACCCTGGCCGGCGTCGAGGCCAGCGCCGGAGCCGCCCGCGACGAGGTCGGCTCGGCGGAGACCCGGCAGGAGGGCAAGTACGACACCCGCGCGACAGAGGCCTCCTACCTCGCCCGCGGGCAGGCCTGGAGGGTCGCCGAGCTGCGCCGTCTCGCCGCGTGGTACGCCGCGCTCCGAGCCGTGGACCTCGAATACGTCCAGCTCGGTGCCCTGGTGCTGCTCGACGGCGAGCGTGAAGAGCTCATCTTCCTTGCGCCTGTCGGTGGAGGTGCCGTCGAGGTCGACGGCAGACGCATCCGGATCGTCTCTCCGAGCTCTCCGATCGGGTCGGCCATGGCCGACCTCCGACGAGGCGACTCCTTCGAGTTCGACAGCCCTGGTGGAAGGGTCGAGCTCGAAGTCATGGACGTCCGATAGTGCGAGCCTCGGTCTTCATCGTCTCCCTCCTGTGCTGCGGGCTCGTCGCCATCGCTGGCATCGCCATGCCCAAGCAGGTCACCGAAGCCATCCAGGCCCTGGTCAGCGCCACCTTCGATGGCTTCGACTGGTTCTACCTGCTGGTGACCGCCGGACTGCTGGTCCTCGCTGCAGGCATGGCCTTGTCCCCCTGGGGCAGCCTGAAGCTCGGCCGACCAGAGGACGAGCCCGAGTTCAGCACGGCCTCGTGGCTGTCGATGCTCTTCGCTGCGGGGATGGGATCCGGGCTCGTGTTCTGGGGAGTCGCCGAGCCCCTCTGGCACTTCACTTCGCCTCCGCCAGGCCAGACCGCCGGGACGGCGGAAGCCGCGAGGCAGGCCCTGGTCGTCACCAACTTCCACTGGGGACTCCACGCATGGGCGATCTACGGCGTCGGCGCGCTCGTGCTCGCCTGGTTCGGCTTCGCCAAGGGCCGAGGGTTCCTTCCGAGCGCTCCGATCACGACGGTGTTTCCTCGCCTTTCGTGGCTCGGCGCCGTCGCGGACGTCATCGCGGTCGTGAGCGTCGTCTTCGGCGTCGCGGCGTCCCTGGGCATGGGCACCCTGCAGATGCGAGCCGGGATCTCAGAGGTCTTCGGCACCTCTGCCGAGTCCATCCCCATAGCGGTGGCGATCCTGTGCACCCTGTGCGCCGCCTACATGGCCTCGGCCTCGACGAGCCTGGACAAGGGCATCCGCATCCTCTCGAACCTGAACCTCGGCATCGCCATCTGCATGCTGCTGTACGTGGTCGCCGTCGGCCCGACGAGCTTCCTGATGCGCACCTTCACGAGCAGCGTCGGGGACTACGCCAGCCAGCTCGTCGGGCTCTCGACCCGCCTCTACCCATTCGAAGGCGAGCAGAAGTGGTCACACGACTGGACCCTCACCTACCTGATGTGGTGGATCGCCTGGGTGCCATTCGTCGGGATCTTCATCGCGCGGATCAGCAAGGGGAGGACAGTGCGTGGCTTCCTCATCGCCGTCGTCTGCGTCCCCACCATCTTCTCGATGCTCTGGTTCGCGGTCTTCGGCGGCACCGGGCTCCACATCGAGCTCTTTGGACCGGGCGGACTCGGAGACGCCGTCGTCGAGGACGTCACGACCGCGCTGTTCACCCTCTTCTCCCACCTGCCCGGCAGCGGCGTCCTGAGCGTCACGGCGCTGGTGCTGCTGTTCGTCTTCCTCGTCACGAGCGCAGACAGCGCTTCCTACGTGCTGGGCATGCTGACCACCAGAGGCGACCCCGACCCCCCCGTGCGGCGCAAGCTGCTCTGGGGTCTCGTCCTGACCGGCATCGCAGCAGTGGGCCTGCTCTCGGGCGGAGGCATCCCCGTGCTCAAGGCCCTGGCGCTGGTGGGCGCCCTGCCCTTCACGATCATCCTGCTCCTGCACATCGTCTGCATGCTGAAGTCCATGGGCCAGGAACACGACGAGCGGTGAGCTACTCCCAGTGGGCGATGCACACGTGGGTGAAGTGTCCACCTCCTGCGGGCAGGTCGTGGACGCCGACCCAGAGGTTGGCTCCAGCGCGGGACGAGAGGTCGATCTCATGGATCTGGTCGGTGGCGGTGCAGACGATCTGGTCGAGGTAGTCCAGGTGATCCCAGGCGTTGTCGCCGTTTTCCTCCCACCCCTGGCAGCGCGCGATGCCGTCGCTCATCGTCGGGCCCGTGTTGGCGCTGACGTAGCCGACACCCCCTTCCCCGGTGACGCACTTGATGGCGAGCGGCACGTAGGGGTCGGGCACTCCGAAGCTCGCGTCGTCGCAGATCTCCGAGCCGTTGCGGATCTCCTCGTAGCAGACCCAGGCCAGCGTCGGCTCCGGCGGCGAGGTGTCGACCTGCTCGACGGGGTCGCTGTCCTCTTCCTCGAGCTGCTGCTGGCTGTCGAGGCCCTCGGGGCGCTCCTCTCCGACGAGGCGGTCCATCCTCTCGGGGTGCTGGACATCGGAGTCGGGGCTGGTGCAAGCCAGGATCAGGGCCAGCATCAGTTGCACTCCGGCTGATCGAGACGGAAGACGTAGAGGTCGTCCACCGCGTCGAAGTCCCCGGTGAAGAGCTCGAAGGACAGCGCGTCCTCCCCCATCACCACCAGGTCGAGGTACTCCTCACCGGAGTCCGTGTCCGCCAGCGCCGTGTGTGTACCGAGCTCGGTGCCGTCGACGTCGTAGGTCACCAAAGTGGCCTGGTCCCGGTCTGCGCCGTTGGTCGCCGCATAGCTGAGGCCAGCGTTGTACAGCCGCACGATGATGGCATCGGCCCGCTCGTCGAGCCAGCCGGCGAAGCCAGGCTCTCCGGCGTGGTTGAAGCCCTCGGCGACATAGGTACAGAGCACGTTCGGCGAGGACGACAGCACGGCGGTCGTGCAGGTGGCGCCTCGCTCGACGACGTTCGTGTCGTAGCCCTCACCGGGGGCTCCGCCGCCCAGGAGGTGGACGCCGAGATCGGCGTACTGCTCGAGCACGCGCGTCCCCACCGCGAGCCCGTCGAAGCCGACGTGGACGTCGTCGACGACGATGTGCTCCGGGAAGGGATCGTCTGCATCGTCGATGCCGTCTCCATCGCGGTCCGGATCGCTGCCATCGCAGAGCCCGTCTCCGTCGATGTCTCCGCAGGAGTCGCCTCCCAGCGGCCGATCGATCACCGGAGCGTCCGGATCGTCGGACAGCACGGAGAAGACGCCGGAGGGGCCGCCGTGCACCTCTGGCACGTAGGTGGCCGTGCCGCTGACCCACTCGCCGGCCTGGAGGGTGTCGGGCAGCTTGGGCACGTCGAAGGTGACCTCCCAGGTGGCGTCGCTCAGCTCGACGACCTCGACGAGCAGCGGCTCGTTCCCGACGTTGCGGATGAAGAAGGGGAAGCTCGACTCCCCGCACAGGGTGGCGACCGTGCCGAAGTCGAAGGGATCCGGAAGGACCTGGATGTTCGCCGCACCGTCCGTCGGCTCGTCGGTCCAGCTGTCGTCCCAGCCCTCGACCCCGTCCATCGAGGTCCCGAGCTGGTAGTCCGTGCAGGCGACGAGCAGGAGCAGCATGCGCTCTCCTCGGTGCCTGGCAGGACTCTACCCCAGACTCAGCGGCAGTCGATGCCCGTCATGTGATCAGGGTCCCACGGAGACCGCCCCTCTTCGTTCCCTGCCATCGCCGCCAGGGCGGAGCACTCGTCCTCGCAGCGTTGACCGGGCACGTCGGTGGACTTGCCGAACTCGACGAAGACCAGGTCGCTGTTGCCCCAGCCGTGGTTGACCACGCCCAGCGCCTCGATGACGGCCGGGGAGGAGTCGAGGATGCGACGCCCCCCGTAGCCGGCGCCCTCGTAGGTCGTGTTCGGACCGCCGTCCTCTGTAAAGACCACGAGGCACTTGCTGCCGTAGTGGACCCGCAGCGTCGTCCCACACCCGAAGCGTTGGGAGTCGGCGACGTAGAAGTACTCGGGGTGGTTTCCGACGTGAGCGTCAGCGATGACGGCGTCGTAGTCGTGGTCCACGTGCCCCTGGACCCAGGCGATGTCCATGTCGTCGTCCAGACACTCGCCTCTTCCAGAGTCGTAGCGGCAGTCGTAGTAGTCGTAGGTCGCCTGCAACCACCCGCAGGTCGTGGTCCCGCCCCAGGTCGTCGAGTCCCAGCTCGTGCCGAACTTGCTGACCAGGTACCAGCCATCCGGCGACAGGTCCCAGTCCATGTACGAGCACGCTTCTGTGGGTGGATCAGGGGAGTCGTGCGCAGGCTCTGGCGGACACTCCTGCTCCTCCGGAGGCTCACCCGTGTCGTCAGGAGGCTCACCCGTGTCGTCGGGCGGCTCGCCAGTGTCGTCGGGCGGCTCGCCAGTGTCGTCGAGGTGTTCACTCACCGAGTCGAGCTCGCCGCCCGGTCCGCGGCGGATCGGGTGCTGGATGTCATCGGAGGGGGCGACGCAGGCCAACAGCCACATGAGGGCGACACTATCCGGGCGGGACCCCCTGCTTCCAGAGAACTCGGATCCGGCGCTCCAGATCCTGCCGGTGGAGGATGTCCAGGACGCGGAGGCGATCGTCCTCTGGGAGGAACAGGATGCGGTAGCTGCGCATGAGCCGGACCCGCCAGACCTCGCGCATTCCGCGCAGGGGCCGGGCGTTGTGGAAGGCGTCGTCCCGCCCAGCCGACAGGCGTCCGATGAGCTCGACGGCGCCTCGCTGCACGTGCTCGGGCAGCTCGCCGAGCGCTTTTTCGAAGGCCGTGTCGAAGCTCGGGATCCGGAGGGGCTGTCTCCCGACGGTGGCGTCTTCGATCTCCGTATCGACGTCGTCTGGTGCGACCTCCGCCTCCGCGACAGCGGTCTCGGGAACCTCGGCTTGGAGCTCCTTGATGTGGCGCCGCAGGCGGTTGCGATCCTCGTGCACCGCCTTGTGCTGGCTCTTGAGCAGGGCGAGCTTGGAGCGGAGATCCGCCAGCTCACGGTCGTCCACGGCGGACGGAGTGGCGACGACGGAGCGCTGGGTTGCCCGGGGCTTCTTCCCGAGCGCAGCGCGCATCCGAGAGGCCTCCACCCTCAGCGAGTCCAGCTCCTTCTTGATGCGATCACGCTCCGCGCGCTCCTTCGCGACGAGGTCCTCGACCTTGCCGCCCCAACCCTCGAAGCGCGCGAGGTGAGCCTCGATCGGGTCGACGGGGTCCAGCCCGAGGCGATCCCGCGTCTCCAGCAAGGCGCAGAAGAGCTCCGGAGCCTGCTCCCTGTCGGCGATGGGGATCAAGCCGCGCAGCAGCCCGATGGCGAGCGCCGGGGCGCCCCCGTCGAGGGCGCCGTAGGCCACCTCCAGCGGTGTCTCCCGGCGCGCGGCGTCGTCGAGGACATCCAGGGGATCCTCGGCGACGCGGAGCCGAACCGCCAGCGGGAGGGGCGCCTCCGTGCGGGAGGCGAGGCGTGGGATCAGCTCGTCACGCCCGAGGAAAGCGGCGTGTGCCAGGGCCTCGTCGACGAGCTCGTCGGGGAGATCGCCCTGCTCGATCAGCTCCGTGGCGTGCTCCAGCTCCAGGCGACGAATCAAGGCCCGAGCGTGGTCGGAGAGGAGCTCGGCGGGGACCCCCTCGAGGTTCGCGAGCTCCGGCCCGGTCATCGAGAAGAGGCGCTCCTGGGAGAGGACCTCGAGCTCGTCCTCGCGCCCGGAGTGGCACTTCTTGAACTTCTTGCCGCTGCCGCAGGGGCAGGCGTCGTTCCGGCCGATCTTCGTGCCTGCACGCTTGACGGTGAAGCCGCTCGTCGAGCTCGGTGGCGGGTCCATCGGCAGCGCGTCCAGCACGTCGCCGGTGGCAAGGGCGTCGAGGCTCTCGAGCCGGCGAGCGTTGTCCGCGGGCGGGAGGGGGACACCTTCGCGCTGAAGGACCTCGAGGAGCCCGGTGTCGTCGAGCTCCTTGGCCATGCCGCTGACGATGTCCTCGACGTCCGCGATCTGCTCGCGGCGGATCATCGAGCGGGCGAGCCCACAGGCCTCGACGCGCCTGGTGCGGGCAGCGATACGCAAGGCTACCGCGGCGTGCAGCGGCGTCAGGCGGCCATCACGGACCGCTTCGAGGAGCGCGCCCCCGACATCCCCGGAGCACCGCGGGGCCACCGCGGCCACAAGCCCGGCGCCAGGCAGCAGCGACAGGCCATTGACGAGCAGCGCAGCGGCGACCTCGCGTCCGGCGGCGAGGCTCAGCAGCACGCCGTTGGTCCACTCGACAGCCTTGCGTCCGGCGGCCAGCTCCGCCAGCTCGATCCGCTCGGGGAGTGCGTTGACGAGGGGTCGAAGAGCCGACTGGCAGGTGGGGACCGAGAGATCCATGAGGGTTGACCTATCGCGCGCGAGACGCCTAGACGATGCGGTCGAGGATGACCTTCGCGAGTTCCTGGTACTGGGTCGCTCCGCGGCTCCTGGGCGCGAAGTCGTGCACGTCTCGCCCGGCGAGTTGGGCCTCTGCGAGGGAGTTGCTCGTGCCGACCCGAACCGGCAGGAGCATCTCGCCCCAGCTGTCCTCCAGGAGATCCATGACCGCCGTGTTGGTGCGCACGTTGCGGCCATCCACCCGGGTGAGCACCACGCCGAGCACGCCGAGCCAGGGGTTGAGCTGCTGAGCCACCTCCTCGATGACCTCGAAGAGCCCGCTGACTCCGGAGACCGCCAGGGCCGTCGGGTTGCACGGGATCAGCACGTGGTCGGCGGCGACGAGCGCGTTGACCGTCAAGCTGCCGATGTTCGGCGGGCAGTCGAGCAGGATCAGGTCGTAGTGACTGCGGGTGATCTCCAGCGCGTTCTTCAGCACGAGCTCCTTGCCGATCTTGCTCGTGAGGTTCTGCTCGGTCCTGATCAGCTCAGGATCGACGGGGGTGACGTCGAGGTTCTCGATGCTGGTCTTCGTCGCGATCTCGGCGATCTCCGTGCAGTCCCCGTCGAGCAGCACCTCGCTCAGGTTGCCGCCTCCGAGGTGGACCATGTCGCCGAGGGCGACGTTCACGTGCGCCTGCGGATCGAGGTCCACCACGAGCACCTTCTTGCCATGGAACCGTGCCCACGCAGCGGCGAGCGCTACGGTGGTGGTCGTCTTGCCGACCCCCCCCTTCTGAGCTGCCACGGCGATGACCGTGGCCTGGCACTCCCCGCGTTGGAGCGCCTTTTCCGGCTGTTGACGAGTTGGCCGGTTGAAGCTGGACAGAGTCATTCGCATGCGTTCATCCTCTAAGGTAGATTCTCGCAATGCTCTTGTCGTGTCAAGAGCATCTATCCCTCATCGGATGCACCCCGCCAGCCGCCGATCTCGTCGATCCGCCCGTGGGTGGCCTCGACAGCGAGCCGGCGGAGCCACTGGGTGGCGCAGTTCGGAGTCTCCGGCCTCGCACTGGCGGTGCGCGATCCCTGAGTTAGCTTCTGAGCTTCCGGAGGAAACATGCTCAGCTTGCTCATCGGCCTCGCACTGGCCCAGGACCCCGATCTGAAGCCGCAGGTGATGGACCTGCTCGGGCAGATGGACAGCCCGGCGACCGCCGAGGACTACCAGGCGCTCGGCGAAGGGGTCGACGCTGTCCTCATCGAGGTCGCCAACGACGACTCGCAGCCGAAGACGAAGCGTGGACGGGCGATCCAGGCCCTCGGCTACTTCCCCAGCGACCAGAGCCAGGAGACCCTGACAGCCCTGCTCGCCAGCAGCGACAGCACGCTCAAGCGCAAGGCCGTCTTCGCCCTCTGCATCGGCTGGGGGGACGCCGCCCTCCCGCTGGTGGAGCCGGCCCTCGCCGACGAGGACGTCCAGGTCCGCATCAGCACGGCCAAGGCGCTGGCGATGATCGAGGGCGACGCCGCGGACACGATGCTCACGGCCCGGCTCGAGGTCGAGACCGAGGACGCCGTCAAGAATGCCATCCAGAAGAGCTTGGGGAACTGACATGGTCCTCCTGCTCCTGGCCTGCAACAAGGACCTCCCGGACGACTCCGGATCCACCGGCAACGATCTCGAGTTCGTGGATCTGGGCCCCCAGACCACCGGCGACACCGGCTTCACGACCGACGAGTTCGCCATCGACGTGCCCGAAGACGCGACCAGCGTGCTGGTGCACTGCGGGGACTTCGGGTCCTCGAAGCTGGGTCTCGTCTGGACCCTCACCAACCCCGACGGGTCCGCGCTCTACGACGGCGCCGCTGGCTCCAACCCGCACTTCAAGTCCTCTTCGCACGACGACCTGGTGCCGATCCTCATCCCGCTGACGCCGGACGCCCCGCTCCAGTCGGGCAGCTACCTCGCCTCGATCTACGTCGACGGCGGCGCGGCGGTGACCCTGGACTGCGGCGCCGTGATCCGGAAGAGCCCGCTGGGCAACTCCGCCGACGTGACCTTGGAGTTCGTGTTCGTCGGAGTCGACGGCCTGGACGCCTCGACAGCGCCGGACGATGCCGGGATGCAGGACGTGCTCGCGGAGATCGATCGCGCCTTCGCGACGGAGAACGTGAGCATCACGGCGAGCTACTCGGACTTCGGCGGCGACGTGGCGACCTACAGCGTGGTCGACGTCAGCGCCGACGACTACTCCGAGTTCAACAACCTGCTGAAGCTGGCCGACCCGACGGACCCCCGCACCCTGGTCGTCTTCATGGTGCAGGACTTCCAGACCGACGAGGGCGCGACGATCCTCGGCAAGGCAGGCGGACCTCCAGGTACCGCGGCCGTCGGCGGCACCTCGAAGTCGGGCATGGTCGTGGTGGCCTCCGACATGGCCTCGGACCCCGTCTACGTCGGGCGCATCGCCGCCCACGAGGCCGGTCACTTCCTCGGCCTGTTCCACACGACAGAGCGTGACGCGAACGACACCCACGACCCGATCTCCGACACGCCGGAGTGCCCCGCGAGCGCGGACACCAACGGCAACGGACAGATGAACTCGAGCGAGTGCTCCGGCAGCGGGTCCGAGAACGTGATGTGGTGGACGAACAACTCCGACGCCACCTCGGCGGACTTCAGCTCGATGCAGGGCCAGATCCTGCGCGGGAACCCGATCGCGAAGTGAAACGCTGGCCCTGATGTGCCGAAGAGCACGTCATGGCCTCGCCCATCGATCGTCTGCTCGTCGCAGCCCGGGAGCAAGGTGCGAGCGACGTCCACCTGACGATCGACGAGCCGCCGGTCCTGCGGGTGGGTGGAGAGCTGAAGCGCATGGTGGGCCTGCGCACGCTCAACGCCGCCCAGATCCGCGGCCCGATAGAGAGCCTCCTCGACGAGGGCCGAAGGGCCCAGCTCGCCCAGCACGGGCAGGTCGACTTCTGCCACGAGATCCCGGACGTCGGTCGCTACCGGGCGAACGCATACATCCAGCGTCGCGGGCTCTGCGCCGCCTTCCGAATCATCCCGAACGAGGCCCCGTCCTTCTCGGAGCTGGGGCTGCCCGAGCAGCTCCGTCGGATCGTGGAGCACCACCAGGGCCTGGTGGTCATCAGCGGTCCGGCTGGCTCCGGAAAGAGCACCACCCTGGCGGCCCTGGTCAACCAGTTCAACGAGACGCGCCCCTGCCACGTGATCACCGTCGAAGACCCGATCGAGTTCGTCCATCCCGAGCGGACCGCCCTGATCCACCAGCGAGAGGTCGGTACCCACGCGCAGAGCTTCTCCCAGGCTCTGCGTTCGGCCCTGAGAGAGGACCCGGACGTCGTGGTGGTCGGCGAACTTCGGGACGTGGAGACCATCCGCATGGCGCTGACGGCAGCCGAGACGGGCCACCTCGTGATGGCCACGATGCCCACGACCTCTGCGCCGACGGTGGTCGAGCGCATCGTGAAGGCCTTTCCACCGGAGGAGCGCCCCCAGGTCCGCATGAGCCTCTCGGAGTCGCTCCAGTGGATCGTCTCCCAGTCTCTCGTGCCAGCCACCAGGGGCGGACGGGTCGCGGCCTTCGAGATCCTCCGCGGAACCGGGAGCGTCCGGACCCTCGTGCGGGACGGCAAGACCACGCAGCTGGCGAGCATGATGCAGATCGGCAGCCGCTTCGGCATGCAGACGCGTGACCAGGCGCTGGAAGCGCTGGTCCGCGCGGGGCTGGTCCGGGCGGAGACAGCCCAGGCGCGCTCCCGCCGCCGGGTGGCGACCCGGTGATCACCGAGCTGCTCCGAGTTGTCCACTCCCGGGGCGCCAGCGACCTCTACCTGTCCACTGGGCGACCACCGATGCTGCGACTGAGCGGGCGCATCGAGCGGCTGGCTCGACAACGACTCGACGCGGCGGGCTTCGAGCAGCTCCTGCGTCCGATAGTGCCGGAGGAGACGTGGGAGCTCTGCCAGGAGAGAGGCGCCGCCGACTTCGCCTACTCGCTCCCCGGTGTGGCCCGCTTCCGCGTGAACCTCTTCAAGCACGAGAGGGGACTGGCAGCGGTCCTCCGCGTCATCCCGGGCGAAGCCGTCGAGCTGGACGCCCTCGGCCTCCCGCCGGCGGTGCGGGGACTGGCCGACCTGGACTCCGGCCTGGTGCTGATCACCGGCCCCACCGGGAGCGGCAAGAGCACGACGCTGGCCGCCCTGGTCCACGAGATGAACCAGACCCGAGCCCTGCACCTCGTGACGATCGAGGACCCCATCGAGTTCGTCCACGAGTCGGCTTGCTCGCTGATCACGCAGCGCGAGGTCGGAGCCCACACCCGCTCCTTCTCCGACGCCTTGCGAGCTGCACTCAGAGAGGACCCGGACGTCGTCCTCGTCGGCGAGCTGCGCGACCTGGAGACCATCGAGCTGGCGCTGGAGGCCGCCGAGACAGGAGTGCTCGTGCTCGGCACCCTCCACACGAACTCCGCGGCCAAGACGGTGGACCGCATCGTCAACGTCTTCCCCGCCGAGCGGCAGGACGGCATCCGCGCGATGGTCGGCGGTCTGCTCGAGGCGGTGGTGGCCCAGCAGCTCGTCCCGCGCATCGCAGGCGGGCGGATCGCCGCGGTGGAGCTGCTGCTCGGCACGCCGGCACTCGCCGCGGTCATCCGCCAAGGCAAGACCCACCAGATCAAGGGCTTCCTCACCTCTGGGCGGGCCCAGGGCATGGTCGCGATGGACAAGAGCCTGGAGCAGCTCGTCGAGGACAAGGTGGTGTCTGGCACCGACGCGCTGAAGAGGGCAGATGACAAGGATGCCTTCCGTCGCTGGCTGGCGGCGCGTGGGGAGCCGGTGGACGAAGCGGTGGGGCTGCGACCGGTCTGAGGACGCCGCATCGCCCTCCGGTAGGATGCCCCCATGGACAACATCATCCGAGCACTTCGAAGCACCGGGCTCGCGCGGGAGCGCGTCATCCAGGGGGGTATCCAGCTCTGGGGGGACGGTGACGACGCCCTCGAGCTCGGCCTGGTGGTGGAGGGCGAACTCGTCGCCCGGGTGCTCGGCGCCGAGCTCGGGCGCATTCGAGCTGGCGAGATGGTCGGCGAAACGGCCGCCTGGTTCGGCGGTCGGCGGACGGCCGAGGTCGCCGCGGTGACCCAGACCCGCCTGTTGATCATGCCAAGGACGGCGCTGTCCACGCTCCGCGAGCGGCACGGCGGCGTGTACGACCTGCTGCTCTCGGCTGGACTCCACGCGATGGCCCGTCGGGTCCGGGACGTCGACCTGGACATCGCCAAGCGGGCCGAGGGCTCGCTCGACCGCCCCGATCGCGGCGTGCCCCCGTGGTGGAAGAAGCTCGCCGCGACCGTGGGTGGCGACAAGGCAGGCGACGCCCCCCCTCCCGAGAGCGCGCTTCGAATGCTCGGCTCGCTCAAGGGCTGTCCGGCGCCGGTCATGCTGGACCTCAAGAAGGCGATGACCCCCAAGAGCTACGCGAACAAAGAGGCGGTCTTCCTCCAGGACGACGAAGGCGACAGCGTCTTCGTCGTCGCGGCCGGTCGGATCGAGGTGCTCCGGAACGTGCGCGGCAACAAGGCGGTCGTCCTGGCCTCCCTCGGCCCAGGGGGTCTCTTCGGCACCGGCGCGGCCATCCTCGGAGCTCGCCGCAACGCCAACTGCATCGTCGGCTCTGAGTTCGCCTGGGTCTTCGAGATCACCCGAGCAGCGATCCAATCCCGGAATGACGAGGTGCGCAGGATCTGGAACGAGACCCTCCTCGGCGCGATGCGCGTGCAGCTCGCCACGGCAGACGACCAGCTGGCCGCACTCGATCGGGAAGGCAGACAGCCCCGCGCAGACGACTACGACAGGATCCAGGGGCTGCTGCAGACCTACCAGGGCTCATAGCCGGCCTACTCTTCGACCACCGCCATGAACATCTCGGCCATCTTCTGGTGGCCGGCGGGGTTCGGGTGGATGCAGGTCAGGTCGAACCACAGCTCGGCGTCCGCGCCGCGGTAGCAGCGGCCATCCGGGTCCTCGAAGTTGAAGCCGTGGCCACAGAAGGTCTCGAGCAGGAACAGCATGTCGGTGTCGGTGTCGACCGCGATGGACATGAACTCCTCCATCGACCAGATCACCATCGCCTCGAGCTGAGGATCGGTGACCGCCTCGCCGAAGCCGGCGAGCCCCGCCGCCGGACAGGAGGTGACGTCGCCGGTCGCGTCCGTGAACTCGTAGAGGTTCGTGAACACCACGTGGACGCCGTTGGGGAAGCGGCCGTCCTCCTTGATCCACTCGACGGTCTCACGCATGAGCTGCATGTACTCGTAGGTCTCGGCCCAGAGCTCCTCGTGGGACTTCCCCTCCATGAAGCCCTCTGTCAGGCTGCTCAGGTCGTTCCCTCCGACCGTCATCACGACCAGCGTGACCTTGTCCCGCTGGTCCTCGGGGAGGCAGGTCTCGACCTGGGCGCCGTCGCGCATGAGGTCGTCCGTGCGCGCCCCCCACTCGGCGCAGTGGGCGAAGCCCCCGCTCTCGACGACGTAGCTCGTGCCCTCGAAGAGGTTCACGCCCTGCCACGACCAGTCCGGCGCCTCCAACCCGAACTCCTCGGCCAGCTCCAGGGCGAGGACGTTGCGATAGAACTCGGCGTCCGCGCTCGGCGGCGTGCCGACGGTCACCGAGTCCCCCAGGAACACGACCCGCTCGACCCCCGAGATGTCCTGGTGATTCGTGCCGTAGCAGTGGTCGCCCACGATGTGGTCGAACTGGCCGTAGTTCGGACCGCTCCCGCTCCCGTCGTCGATGTCGGCGAAGCAAGCCTCGAAGGTAGGGCCGCCCGATCCTGTGTCCTCGGGATCGTCTTCGGGATCGTCTTCGGGATCGTCTCCGCCCCCCTCCTCCTCGTCGTCGCCAGTGTCCTCTGAGATGGGCGTGGTGAGGCCGCCCTCGTCATCCGGCTCGGTGAGCGCGCCGAGGGCGCTGTCCTGCGTACACGCGACAAGAGCAATAAACATGGGTCATCCGGACGGCAGGCGTATACAATCTGTATACCCCTTCGGGGAGCTCAAGACACCGATGAACGCACAATCTACAAGAGACCGCATCCTGCGGGGGGCGGAACGCGCCCTGATCGCGCATGGCCTCGACGCCTGCAGCGTCCAACAGATCCTCGCGGAGGCTGGCGTCAGCCGACGCACCTTCTACCAGTACTTCCGCAGCAAGGACGACATCGTCCACGCGCTCTACAAGGAGCGGGTCGAGGGCCTCATCGACGACATGCGGCGGTCGGTCGATGAGCGCACGGACCCAATCCAGCGGGTGACGGCGGCCATCGACACCTACCTGGCCTACCAGGTCGCCGGCGGCCCGCTGAAGCGAGCGATGCAGGCCAAGGCGATGTCCCAGGACTCGCCGATGGCTCCGGATCGAGAGAAGACGCTCGACGCCATGGTGGAGCTGATGCACAGCAACGTCGAGGCGGTCCTCGCGGTGAAGCTCGACCCCTACGTCTACCGCGCGCTCCTGCTCGGGGCGGAGGGGCTCGTCCTGAACACCCAGGCGCGCACCGGGGGCTTCACCGAGGCCGACCGGGCCCGGATCCGAAACGTGATGGTGCCCAGCTATTTCGCAGTCCTGGCACAGCACGCCAACATGCCGAAGCTGGACGAGGCCTAGCCTCTGGGCAACTCGCGAGGCGCCTGGCCAGTCGGCGCCTGGGCCCCAGGCCCAGATCGAAGGGACCGTCGAGGTGATGCTCGATCGCAGCGTGGCAGCTCAGCTCGACCTGATCTCGTGCAGGAGCTGCCGCGCAGCCTCGTTCGCGCGGTCCTTTCGCAGCACCATCATCAGCCTTTCCTCCGCCTGCTTGCGGAAGCCCTCCATGCGGTCGATCCGCGCGAGCATGAGCGATGGCTCGGCCTGGTTGTCGGAGATGGCCTCTGCATCCACGAGCAGCTGGCGCGCCGCCTCCCGACGCTCCGCGGGCGGCTTCGTGTCGTCGTGGTAGAGGGCCCAGCCGAGGTTGGCCAGGATCATCGGGTTCATCGGGTTGGCCTTGCGCGCCATGTTCAAGGAGCGCACCGCGGCGGACCAGGCGCCAACGGTGATGTTGCGGAGACCCTCGTCGTAGGCCTCCTTGGCTCGCATGAAGAAGCCCCGGTTCTTCTGCGCACGCCGCACGAGCGCAACGGATCCCGTGTTCTTCAGGTGGATCTTTCGAATGATCTCACGTGCTTCCGACGACAGCGAGTTGTCGTACTGGAGCTTGGCGTAGCGCCTCTCGATCTCCGCGCAGGCGGCCTCGGCCACATCCGGCGGGGCGTCCGCACGCACGCCCACGGCGACCCACTCGTCAGCCTGTCGGACGAGCGTCCACTCCTCCTCGAGCCGGGCGATCGACACGTTCCGGTTGACCCCCCCTCGCCGGAGCTCGGTCAGCTCGGCGAAGACCTCCCTCATCAGCTGCTTGTGGGCGACAACGTGTTCGTTCGTGCGGTGGGCGTCACCGTCGTCCATGACCTCGCTGATGTGCTTCACGTCGAAGAAGTCCAGCGCCGCCAGGATCGACAGCTCGTCGCGCACGATGGTGACGTCGATCTGCTCCGTGTCGAACATCCACGCCAGGGGGCTGTGTCCGTCGCGAGGTGAGTTGAGGATGATGCGCGTGTCCGGGTGGACTGGAAAGCGACCAGCGAACCTGGAGTTGGTGTTGTCCGCGAGCACCACCTCCTCGCCAGCGAGCCGGGAGGGGTCCTTCAGGACCTGGAGCTCGCTCCAGAGCTTGGGCCCGAAGGTCCGCTCACCCTCGCCGCGTTGGAACCGCAGGGCGGACTCCATGAACTTCATCTCGGCCATCAAGCACTGGATGATGAAGTCACCGGCCTCTTCGGTGAGGGGCTCGCCCTCGAACATGACGCCCCCACCCATGACGGCAGAAGAGCTGACGATTCCGGTCTGCTTCTTCGCGAAGGCATGGGTGATCGTGGCGAGGGACTCGGGGTTGAAGGGGTTGCGTGCCATGGTCCAACTCTACAGCCAACGCGCCGGCCTCAGGGAGCCGTCGGTGAGCCGCTCCCTCGGGAGGTGCAGGCTCGGATGTGACTCTCTCCGAGTCTCCGCCAGGTACCGATGCATGATACCGGGGCCCTCGAGGTCCGCATGCTCGAGCGCATCAGCATCGAGGGCTGGGGCCCCACGCGAACTTCTCCGCCGACTTCAACCCACGGGGCACGACATGATCTGGTTGTTGTTTGCCTGCACTGGCGGCGAGGCCGACTTCGACGACAGCGACCGCTCGCTCTACTGGTACACGGCCCCAGAGCCCCCGAGCTGCTGCGCCTGCTCCTGCTCGAGCGGAACGGTCGAGGTCACCTGCAACCCCGACTGCGGAGACTGCGACTCGACCTGCGATGACGCCTGCCCGGACGAGGGTCTCGGTGACTACCTCGAGGAGTTCGAGGAGTGCTGATCACCCTGCTGGCCTGCGGCGGCCCCGTCCTGCCCTCGGCGCCCGTGCTGGGTGCCGGCTTCTCCCACCTCTGCGTCAACTGGACCGATGGCTCCATCGACTGCTGGGGGAACGACGACCACGAGCAGAGCCAGGTGCCAGAGGGTGTCTGGTCCGACGTCAGCGCCGGCGACAAGCACACCTGCGCCGTCGGCGCCGAGGAGGGCGAGCTCGCCTGTTGGGGTGCCAAGGAGGACGGGCGCCACCTGCCGCCGAAGGGCGAGTTCGTCGACGTGGAGGCCGGCCGGGACCACGCCTGCGCCATCTCCGCCGAGGACGCCAGCGTGTCCTGCTGGGGCAGCGACGAGCGTGGCCAGAGCACACCGCCCACCGGCGCCTTCGTACAGCTGTCCGCCGGCAATGACCGGACCTGCGGCGTGAAGGAGGACGGCTCACTGGCCTGCTGGGGGTACCTCGAGGAAGAGCCCCCCTCGGGCAGCTTCCAGTACGTCGCAGCCGGGAGCGAGTCCGACTGCGCTGTCACGAACGCTGGGGAGCTCACCTGCTGGAACCACTCCGGCGCCCTGCCTGACCCCGACCCGCCGGATGGAAGCGGCTGGGAGCAGGTGAGCATCGGCCTCGGCGACCAGAGCGTGATCTGCCACAGCTGCGCCATCGGCAGCGACGGGCTGGACTGCTGGGGCAGCTGCGCGCTCTACGACGGCCCCACCGGCGAGGTCATGCACAGCCTGGCCTCGGGCGAGGGCTACCACTGCGGGCTCCAACAGAGCGACAACCGCCTGGTGTGCTGGGGCAGCAACCAGACCATCGCCGAGGCAGCGGAGAGCTTCTAGCCCTCGCGACGCCGGAGCAGGACCAGGCCGCCGAGCAGCGCCAGTCCGGCGAGACCACCAGAGGTGCCGACACCCGTGGAGCAGGCACCGCAGCCCTTGCCGAGCGGCACGTAGACCTCTGGATACAGGGCGTCGATCACCGCGCCGTCGTCGTCGTAGACACGCAGCTCGAGGGTGTAGGTGCGACCGCTGCCGGCGGTGTCGCGCTCCGCACGGAGGAAGGCGGTGGCGAGGAGGGCGATGAGCATGGGGGTCACCTGGGCAGGCGGGATCGATACGTGCGCGCGATCTGTCACACGCGCGCGCGAAAATGTAAGGACTATTCGGACTATCCGGCCGAGGCAAAGCACCCTATCGAGCTGCCAATGATGCCTCCAACAGGCTATGATCGTTCACCATTATCAGGTCGCGAGAGGCTACTTCTTCTCCGCCCCGCCGACCTCTTCTTCCTCATCGCCGCCGCTGTCGGTCTTCTTCTTGCCACCCCCACCGGAGTCATCCTCGCTCTCTCCGAGGAGCTGCCAGAAGGTCTCGGCGTCGACCCTGGCGTTCAGGTGGATCGTCTGCTGCTCCCCCGCTGCTGTCAGGCGGTACTCGTAGGAGGCCTCGATGTCGAAGCCCTCGATGGTGCCCCCGATTCCGGCGAACGCCGCGGCCTCGTGCAGGGGCAGATCCCAGTCGCGGGCCCGCTGCGCGTTGTTGGTGATGGCGCCGCTGCCTCCGGCGAACAGGGCGATCTGCCCTAGGCTTGCGTTCAGCGTCACCGGCACCTCGACTCCGAAGGCCTCCGGCAGCTTGTTCTGGCCATAGGTCCAGGTGTTGTAGAAGACGTCCGGCCCGATCTGGAGTCCCGCGTTCTTCCAGCGCGGTCCGAAGAAGGTGCCCACGCGAAGGTCCATCCCCTCTGCGTTGTCGGCCTGCACGATGTACTCGCCGCCGATCCGGGTCGAGCCCCCCCAGCGAGGCCAGTTGCCCTTGTCGACGTACTCGTACTCGTAGCCGGCCTCGCCGTGGACGATCCACGCGTTGAAGGTGTTGCCGTTGGAGCCGAAGACCTGGCCGCCGCCACCGACCTGCAGGTAGGGCTCCTTCTTCCAGTAGGGCTTGCTGCTCTTCTTCCCGCCCGAGCTCTTCTTCGCGGCGGTGGTGGCGTACTCGGCGGCGAGCGCAGGGGGGGGCTCGAGGCCAGCGGGCAGCGTCAACAGAGGCAGCATTCGGTGTGCTCCAGGTTGGCGAGAGTCTACTGCTTCTTCCCCACCGCGAGGACGTGACCGCTTCGACCGACGAGCCGCAGCAGGAGCTGACTCGGCACCTCGACAAGGAACCACAGCGGCACGATCAGGGAGGCAAAGAGGAGGACGTGCAGGGGCGTGCGCCACGTCGGCTCGGCGCCGAGCGGCGGGATGTCGAGCAGATCGACGAGCCAGAGCCAGAGGGAAGCCACGCCCTCCAGGGGGAAGAACATCGACTGGAGATGCAGGACCTCGAAGCCGGCCTGCTCCATGGCCGCCCGGAGCGAAGCAGGGCGGAAGTGCACGAGGTGCTGCGGCACCAACAGTGGAAGCCAGAAGCGGCCGAAGACCTGGCGCCAGGCGCCGTCCCAGCTCGGGACCTCGACCACGACGATGCCCTCGTCCGCCAACACGCGATGGGCCTCCTCGAGGCTGTCAAGCGGGTGGGGGTCGTGCTCCAGGCACTCGATGAAGGTGACGACGCTGAAGCTGCCGCCCTCGTAGCCGGCCTCGAGCAGGGTGCCGCTCCGGTAGTCGCAGCGCTCGGGTTCGATGGCGCCGGCGATGCTCCCGGCGTCGAAGTCGATGCCCGAGGTCCTGCAGCCGACCTCGTCTCGAAGCACCTTGAGGAAGCCGCCGTAGGAACAACCGACGTCCAGGACGTGGTCCTCTGCCCGCAGGGATCGCCCCCGCCCGATCGCCGTCATGCGGAAGGCGCCAAGCAGCCGAACCATCAACGATGTCGCCCCCTTGCGCTTGGCCTCCGCCTGCTCACCTCGACCCGAATAGGCGTCCTCGTAGTAGGTGGTGAGCTCCTCGGCCGTCGGTCGCGGCCGCGTCATCACCAGCCCGCACTCACAGCAGCGCTGGAGGGTGAAGCGCCCCTCTTTGCGCCACACGAGGTCGCGGACGTCGTCGAGCACGACCTCGAAGGCGCTCTCTCCGCACAGGAGGCAGTCGGGGCTCTCTGGCATCTACAAGGCGATCGGGGCTCCCAGCGACTGCCGGGGAATGCCGAAGGCCTCGACGACGGCCGAGAGCTCGGGCCGGAGCTCGGCGAGCATCAGCTCCGCCTGCTCGACCAGCGCCCGGGACTTCGTCTCGGCGAGGTAGCCGCGCTCCTGGAACCAGCCCCTCTCACGCGTGAGCACGCTCAGGCTGTAGAGCTGACCGAAGTGCGACAGGAGGTCTCGCGAGGCCTCGTCCTCCGGCTCCGAGTCGCTCCAGGTCATCGCTTGTACTTGACCTCGTCCGGAGGGACCCACCAGGTCTCCAGATCCCCGTATGGGTAGAGGAAGTCGACCTTTGCGTCACTGAAGCGCTCGTGGAGGCCGACGATCTCGTCGCGCCAGTAGAGGAAGGTGTAGGGCTGGTCGGCGTAGACCTTCGCCTGGACCTCCTTCCACAGGGCCTGCGCAGCGACGGGATCCGGGGTGGACAGCGCCTGCTCGATGAGCGCGTCGACCTCTGGGTTGTCGTAGCTGGTGTAGTTCTGGGCGTTGTGGTGCCCCGAGTGCCACAGCGAGGACATGTCGACGAAGGTGGAAGCGGACCAGCCCGAGAGCGCGACCTCGAAGTCCTTCTTTCGCAAGCGACTGAAGAAGGTGTTCGACTCGAGCTTCTCGATCTGCACGTCGACGCCGACGGCGGCGAGGTTGGCCTGGATGATGATCGAGGCCTTGGCCCTGCGGGGATTCCCGGAGTTCGTGAGCAGCGTGAAGCGGAAGGGCACCCCGGCCTTGTCGAGGACGCCGTCGCCGTCGGTGTCGGACCAGCCCTGCCCCGCCAGGATCCGCCGGGCTTTTTCGGGATCATGCGGGAGTGGCTCGATGTCGGCGTTGTGGTACGCGCAGATCTCTGGTGAGACCGTCGACACCGCGCGCTTCCCGTAGACCTCGCCGGTCTCTGAAGAGGTCAGCAGATCGCCGATGAGCTTGTCCACGTCGATCGCCATCGACAGCGCCCGGCGGACCTCGACCTCGGAGAACAGCGGGTGGGGTTCGACCTGACCCCAGTCCATCTCGGCGGGGCCCATCCGCTCGAGGACCGCCGAGTAGCTGGCAGCGTCGAAGCGGTTCCACGCGAGGTAGTCCGTGCTGCGCCAGCCTCGCCGGACGATGTCGATCTCCGGCTGCTGTCGGGCGATGCGGTCCGCGTCGGCGACCTGGAGCGACACCACCATGTCCGAGGAGCCGTTCTCCAGCTCCATGATGCGCGTGGCGTACTCCGGGAGGACCTTGAAGATGACCCTGCGGAGGTGGGGTCTCTGCTCAGAGGGGCCCCACCACTCCTGGACGGGCTCGATGACCAGGCGATCGTTGGGATCCCAGCGCTCGATCCGCCAGGGACCGCTGACGACAGGTTCCCGGCTGAAGGCGTGCCCGCGCAGGGTCGCGCGATCGGCGTCTCGCAGGACGTGCTCGGGAACGAGCTGGACATCGCCGGCGTGAGCCAGCATCGTCGTCTGGTCGTAGCCGCTGACGAAGTGGAACACGAGCTCGTGATCGCCCAGGATCTCGACGCGACTCTCGGGCACCATGCGCTCGATGTTGGGGCGTCGCGGGCTGGCGACGAGGTCATCCGCGACCAGCTCGTAGGTGAAGGCGACGTCGCGGGCGGTGATGGGCACGCCGTCAGACCACAGCGCGTCGGTCCGCAGTCGCATGCGCAGCTGGGTGCTGTCCTCGTTGAACTCCCAGCTCTCGGCGAGATCGGGGTGGAAGCTCAGACCGCAGTCGAAGCCGGAGCGGACCAGGTGCCGGTTCATGGTGTCGATCACGTTGTGATCGGAGGCCGCCTGGGCGGTGACCGGGTTCAGGCTGGAGATGTCCGCCTGCATCGCGATGACCAGGGTGTCGTTGAGGGCGCTGGGCTCCTCTACGACCTGCTGCGTGCAGGCGACGAGCCAGATCATGGCTCGCTCCTGGCGAGGCGGAAGCCGAGGTTGGAGAGCCGAGCCGAGGGCGCGACGCCGCTCCTGCTGCAGGTCCTCGCCGAGCGGGCGTGCCCGCTCCACCGCCCGCCGCGAGCGACGAGACGGTCACCCGAGCCAGGGGCCACCGGAGCTCCGACGCGCTGGTCCACGGGCGGCCCCTCCTTCAAGAAGACGTCCCCGCAGAGGTCCCGCACGTTGCCGCCGAGACCGCGCACACCGTAGGGCGAGAGGTCCGCCGGGAAGGCGTCGACCTTCGCAGGCAGGGGGCGCTGGGCGTGGGACTCGCGCATGCAACACCAGCTGGGATCGAGCTGGTCGCCCCAGGGGAAGAAGCGACCATCGACCCCACGGGCTGCCTTCTCCCACTCGAGCTCCGCCGGAAGGCGCCAGGGGAGGTCGTCCCTGGCGGCGAGCCAGCTCGCGTAGGCCCGAGCGCCCTCCGCGTCGACGTTGAACACGGGCCAGTCGAGGTCCCAGATGTCGCCGTCCTTGTCTGGGACGAGCTCGAATCCCCGGGGGCCGAGCCCATAGATGAGCAGGCCAGCCTCGTCGTCCTTGCCCATCTCGTGTGGCGCGTAGCCCACAGCTCGCTGCCGTTGTCCGGCCGACAGCAGGGCATTGAGGAACTCGAGATACTGGCGATTGGTGACCGGATCGCGCTTCATCACGAAGCCCTCGCACCAGAGGCGGCGTCGGGGCAGCGGGTCGAGGGCCTCGTCGTCCCCGCCGGACCAGAACCAACCCGCTGGCACGTAGCAGTCGTCCTCGGACAGCGCCGCCGGGAGGTGCACTCGGTGGGTGTCGCTGCATCCTGGTGGCACCGCGTCGTGGTGCTCCTGGCGACCGAGGGCGAAGGGATAGAGCACAACAGGTCGTCCGTCCCGAACGATCTCACATAGATAGGAGCCCATCGGGAGGCTGACGTCCACCAGCGGTGTCTCGCCGGGATCGGAGCACAGCTTCGGCGTCAGGTGCCTGGCGCGCCGGTCGAAGGCATAGAGCGTGACTCGCGCCGCAGGGGGATCGGTCAACAGGGTGAGGCGGCCATCACCCCGCAGGTACTCGAGGTGGTCCCGGCGGGCCGCGTGACTCTCGGGGAGCGCGAGGGCGTGGGCGCGCAGGTTGGCCTCCGCCCTGGCGGCGTCCCTCGAGTCCCGCTGGCGCTCAGCCAGCTCGTGCTCCTCGCGATAGCGCTCGGCCAACAGCGCGTGGGCGGTGGCGAGGTCGGGCGCGATCGTGAGGGCCGCGTGGAGTGTCTGGGTGACCTCCAGCTTCTCCCGCTCGATCTGGCGCTCCAGCTCCTCCGCTTCGTCCTGGAGGCGCCAGGCTCGCTGCTTGTCCTCTGCCGGGCGCCAGGGCTCCACGCCGGCGAGGATACGGTCTGCTTCTCCTCGAAGGTCAGCGGCCATCCCCTTCCACTGGTCCACCCGGGGTCCAAGGCCCTCCGCGCGCTCGACGACGCCTTGTGCCTGAGCCAGCTTGCGCTCGCCGTCGAGCCAGGCGGCGACAGCCTGGGCGAGCCCCTGGGCGGTCGGGTAGCGCGCCTGGTCGTCGAGCCTCATGGCGCGCTCGCAGATCTCGACGAGACCCTCTGGAAGCGGCGGCGTCTGGCGGATCGACAGCGGGATGCAGGGCTCGGTCTTGACCTTCTCCAGGACCTCGCTGCCCACCTTGCCCTCGTAGGGCGGGCGACCGCACAGGAGGGAATACAGCACGGCCCCGAGGGAATAGACGTCGGCTGGCGGACCGAGCTTGTAGACCTGCCCGCTGGCCTGCTCCGGCGACATGTACCAGGGCGTCCCGGCGACGGTCCCCACGAGCGTCGCCCGCGTGAGGTCCACCGAGCGTGCGGTGGAGACCGGACCCAGCCGACCCTCCTCGGCCTTGCCGTGGCGATCGATCACCTTGGCGAGGCCCCAGTCCATCACCTGCACCTCGCCGAAGGCACCGACCATGATGTTGGCGGGCTTGATGTCCCGGTGGATCACGCCTCTGGAGTGGGCGTAGGCGACGGCTTCGCAGGCGGTGTGGAAGGCGTCGACCGCCCGCCGGAAGGTCCAACCCTGGATGCTCCCCCAGCCGCCCTGGTCGGAGCTGATGTGGAGCGCCTTGATCACGGTGCCGAAGGTGTCGCCCCGCACCTCCTGCATCGTGAAGTAGAGGCGTCCGTCCGGCAGGCGCCCGAGTTCCAGGACCGGGACGATGCCGGGATGGTCGAGCTGGGCGGTGGCCTGGGCCTCCTCGATGAAGCGGGCGACGAACTCCTCGTTGACCAGGAACTCCTCCCTGATGATCTTCATGGCGCAGACACGGCCCAGATCACGGTCGCGAACCCGCCGGACCTCGCCCATGCCGCCCTGCCCGATGACGCCGAGGTCCTCGTAGCGATCCCGCGCGCCCGGATCCGGCTCGGGGAGGGCTATCCGTCGTCGCCTGCGCCGGGGAGGGGGCGCGTCATCCGCATCCAGCTGCTTCAGGAGCTTCGACAGCGCCTGGTGGACCGAATCCTTCAGCCCGTGTTGGTCGGCGAAGCTGCGCGCGACATCATCATTCGACTGCGGCATCTGGTGGAGGGTATCCCGCGCCCGCGTCGTTGCCCTGGCGCACTCGTCTCCAGATCCACAGCCCGGAGCCGGCGAGGAGCAGCAGTGGCAGGAGCGACAGCAGCGCGGTCGTGCCGAGGAAGGCGAGCCGGTTCTCCTCGCTGGGGTCGAAGCAGACCGAGCAGGCCTGGGCCAGCTCCACGAGGAGGTGCAGCCTCAGAGGTACACCTGCACGTAGATCGCCGGCCACACGAGCACGACGAAGTACCAGAACAGCTGCACAGTCGCGAAGGCCGAGTCGGGCAGCCGTCCCTTCCAGAGTTCGAAGGTCGCCCAGCCCAGGGCCGAGATCGCGGCGACGGCGTGGAGCGCATGGGAGCCGACGATCAGGTAGAAGAAGCCGCCGTAGGTGCTCGAGGTGAGGCTCAGCCCCTCGGAGATGAGCGCCACCCACTCCCGCCCCTGCAGGGACACGAAGGCGACGCCGAGGACCAGGGCGCCGAGGAGGATGGCGGGGGCGCTCCGCAGCTTTCGTCTCCGGGCGCGGTGAGCGAGGAAGACGAGCGCACCGCTGGCCAGCAACAGGGCCGTGTTGATCGCCGTCTCCTCCAAGGGGAGCCGGGGCTGTCCGACCGGGGGCCAGGCACCTCCGAGCGCGCGGCTCTCGACGATGACGTGGGCGCTGATGAGCCCGGCGAAGAACATGACCTCTGCGAAGATGAAGATCAGCATGCCGATGACGCCATCGGGGGCCAGCTTGCGCGTGGGAGCGGGGAGGATCGCCTCAGCCATCCTGGCCACCGAAGGTCTTGAGGTGCTCGACGAGGGCGGTGATCTGCTCGTCGGAGAAGCTCGCGGCCCAGGGCGCCATCAGCGGAGAGCCGCCCACCGCAGGGCCGCCGTCACGAATGGCGGTGAAGACCTGCTCGTCCGTGCGGGTCTCCCAGAAGGCGGGATCGACGAAGTTCGCGGGCGGGGGCTGAAGCGCGACGGCAGCGGCGCCATCGCCGGCTCCAGCCACCCCGTGGCACGCACTGCAGGAGGTCGCGTAGGCGGTCGCGGGATCGAACGCGGCCGGTGCCTCGTCGACACCAGCGACGGCCTCGACGGCCTCGTGGGTATCGACGGCATCGTGGGTCTCGGCGGCACCGGGGGTCTCGGCGGGGGCCTCGTGGTGAGGCTCCTCGATGCCGCGCTCCACGGCAGCCTTCGCCGCGGTGTTTTCCCAGTTCGTTCCGTCGTGCCGCAGCACGTCCGGGGCCGTCCCGAAGAAGAAGAGCGCCATCAGCACGAGACAGGTCGCCAGGAGCCACTTGATGATGGGCTTCTCGACGTCCAGGTGCATGAAGTGCTTGCAGACCAGGTAGGCCTTGATCCCCGCGATGCCGAAGGCGGTGATCAGCGTGACGATGGTGATGCCGAGGAACGGCCCCGCCACGCTGACGACCAGCAGCGCGAGCAGGATGGCCCAGATCTTCACGTAGTTGGTGTGGTGCGTTCCGGACATGACCTACTTCGCGATGTAGAGGAGGGGGAAGAGGAAGATCCAGACGACATCTACGAAGTGCCAGTAGATGCCGATGAGCTCGACCCGCTGGAGCTCCTTGCCCCGCCAGGCGTCCCTGGCGATGAAGCCCATGATCACGCAGCCGGCGATGACGTGGAGCGCGTGGAGCCCAGCCGCCGTGTAGTAGAAGGACCAGAAGGCGTTGGCCGTGATCGTGTAGCCGTGGCTGATCTCGGTGTGCCACTCGAAGGCCTTCACGCAGATGAAGGTGGCGCCCCCGAGCATCGTGAACAGCAGCATCTTGGCGGCCTTCTTGCCGTCTCCGGCCTCCGCCGCCTTGTGACCGAGGACAGCCGAGAGGCTGGACGTCAACAGGACGAAGGTGTTGAAGGCACCGATCCAGGTGTTCGTGTGGACGGAGGCCTCGGCCCACTCGGGGTGGCCCAGGCGATGCATGAGGTAGCTGCCCAACAGGCCACCGAAGATCACGATCTCCGAGGCGACCACCCACCAGACGGCCAGGCGGCCGGTGGGGATGCCAGTGGCGCTGCGGGTCGTCGCGAGCGGCTTCATGCGGCCTCCTCGGGGGGCTCGTTCTGTGGCCAGAAGTCCGCGTCGCGATCCGGCACGCTGTACTCGTAGGGACCCCTGTAGACCACGGGCATGTCGTCACGCGGCCAGTTGCCGTGCGGCGGCGGAGAGGGAGTCGTCCACTCGAGCGTGTTCGAGGCCCAGGGGTTCCTCGAAGCAGCCGGCCCGGACACGAGGCTCTTGAAGAAGTTGTAGAGGAAGATGACCTGCGCCAGGAGCATCACGAGCGTGCAGACGGTGGCGATTACTCGGAGGTCCTGGAACTCGGGGCGGGCCAGCTCCTCGAAGTGGTTGTAGTTGTAGATCCGGCGGTGCTGTCCAGCCGCGCCTAGGATGAACAGGGGGATGAAGGTGCCGTTGAAGGCGACGATCGTGATCCAGAAATGGACCTTGCCCAGGGTCTCGTTCATCATCCGGCCGAACATCTTCGGGAACCACATCGTGATCCCAGCGAAGGTCGCGATGATGGCGATCGGGAAGAACGTGTAGTGGAAGTGGGACAGCACGAAGTAGGTGTCGTGGAAGTAGATGTCCGAGCCGGACGAGCCGAGGAAGATCCCGGTGACGCCGCCGATGAGGAACTCGGCGATGAAGGCAAGCGCCCAGAGCATCGGTGTCGTCAGGCGGATCGAGCCCTTGTAGAGGGTGGCGATGTAGACGAAGAGCAGCTCCGCGATCGGGATCGAGATCAACAGCGTCTTGACGGTGAAGACGTTCGCCATCCGCGGGTCGATCCCGGCGACGAACTGGTGGTGGGCCCAGACGAAGAAGCTCAGCACCCCCGTCGCCACCGCCGTGTAGAGCACGATCTTGTACCCGAAGAGCTTCTTGCGAGCGAAGACCGTGATGATGTCGGCGACGATGCCTGTCGCCGGTAGCAGGACGACGTAGACCTCTGGGTGACCGAAGAACCAGAAGAGGTGCTGCCAGAGGATCGGATCACCGCCGCGGGTCGGGTCGTAGAAGCCCGTGCCCAGGACCTGGTCGAAGAGCAGCATCACCGCGCCGGCGATGAGCGGGCCGACCGAGAGCATGAAGAGGACGCTCGCGATGACGATCATCCAGACCACGATGGGGATGTCGTAGGCCTTCATCCCGGGGGCGCGGGAGTTCATCAGCGTGGTGATGAAGTTGATGCCTCCTAGCAAGAAAGCCACGAACTCCAGCGCCACCCCGAGGAGCCAGAGGGTCGAGCCCAGCGGCGTCAGGCTGTACTCCGCCATCGACGACAGCGGGGGGTAGGCGGTCCAGGCGCCTCCGAAGCCACCCCCAGCGACGAACAGGGAGAGCAGGATGACGAGGGCGGAGATGAAGAAGATGTGGAACGACAGGCGGTTGATGCGCGGGAACACCATGTCGTCCGCGCCGATCATCAGCGGGATGAGGAAGTTCCCGAAGGCCGCGATGAGCACGGGCATCGCGACCCAGAAGATCATGATGGTGCCGTGGTTGGTGACCAGGGCGTTGTACTCGCCGGGAGAGACCACGCCGAAGCCCGGCACGTCCGACCCCGGGAAGGCGAGCTGCATGCGGAAGGCGTAGGCCATGAAGCCGCCCACCAGGGCCATCGCCATGCCCGTGAACAGGTACTGCAACGCGATGACCTTGTGGTCGGTCGACCACAGGTACTTCATGATCCCGTTGGTCTCGGCCGCTTCGGCCATCTCTGCCTCCCTAGTCGGCTCGAGCCGTCGCGGTGGTCGGGGTGTTCTCGGCGACCCAGGCGGCGTGCTGCTCGGCGTCCTCGACGTAGAGAGTCGCCCACATGATGCCGTGGCCGATGCCGCACATCTCCGCGCACTGGATGTCGTAGGTGCCGACCTTCGTCGGCTCGAACCAGCCGGTGATGGTGCGCCCCGGGACTGCGTCCTGCTTCAACCGGAAGACCGGCACAGAGAAGCTGTGGATGACGTCGCGGGACTCGAGCTGGAAGTGGTAGGTCTTGCCGAGCTCGACATGCAGCTCGTCGACGATCTCGATGTCGTCTGCGGTGTCGAGCTTCCCGTCGGCGCCAGGGTGCGTGAAGATCCAGGCCCACTGCTGGCCCGTGACCCGCACGACGTAGTCGGGGTAGGCAGGCAGGTCCTGCTTGATGAGGTACCAGACCCGAATGGACCCCACGATGAGGATGACGTCGCAGAGGATGATCAGCCCATGCGGGATGTTGATCCACTTCTTGAGGTGCTTCTCGGTGCCGTCGATGTAGGAGGCCGAGACACCCTCTTCGGCCCGGTACTTGAAGATGAAGCCGAAGAGGAAGCCCTGGGCGACGAGGAACCAGAAGCCAACGAAGGCGGCGATGAGGTAGATGAGGGAGTCGACGTCGCCTGCAAAGGACGAAGCGAGCTCCGGCATGACGTTCATCTGGGGCCCCTCAGAGGAGGATGAAGGTGACCACCACCCCGATGAACGCAGCTGCCATCGCGAGGGTGATGATGTAGGTCGTCCGCGCGTCGGCGAGGGCCTGCTTCGAGTCCGGCACGGCGTCTCCTAGCGAAGGGTCTGGAGGTGGGCGGCGAGGTCGTGCCTGGCCTGCTCGTCGAGGGCGATGGCCATCGGGCGCATCTGCACGCCCTGGAGGTCATCTGGGTTTCCGCCCCGGACACCGCTGGCGAACTTCTCGAGCTGGGCGACGACGTACCAGTCGTCCAGCCCCACCAGCGAGGGAGCACCGAGCGCTTCGTTCCCCGTCCCGTCTGCAGCGTGACAGGCAGCGCAAGCGATGAAGGTGGACTCGCCGCGCTCCGCGTCGCCAGCGATGGTCGTCCCGGCATCGACGTGGGGGAGCTTGCTCGCGTACTCGGCGACCGACTCGATGTCCCCCTCGTGCTCGAGGGTCCGCGCCATGGAACGCATGCGAAGGCCCTCCAGATCGTTGGGGTGCGATCCTCTCCTGCCATCCTGAAATTTGAGGAGCTGCCGTTCGATGTACCACTGCTCCAGCCCCGCGATCGCGGGAGCCTCCAGGGAGGGCTTGCCGAGGCCCGCAGGCCCGTGACAAGGCACGCAAGTCTCGAACAACTCCTCCCCATAGGACAGGCCCGGCGTCGGGGTCTCGCCGCACCCGAGGACGGTCAGCAGCGCAGCCAGCATCATCATTCCCATCGGCACGGTCAAATTTAGGAGGCCGACAAGATGTCGCCTCCTACGTGGTGAGGAGTCTATTGCATGGGGGGCCTCAGGGCCAGCGCCAGTTATCTGGGCCTGTGATGCACCTGCCCACCCTCAACGCCTGCCTCAACGCCACCAGCGCCTTGTTGCTCGTCGCGGCGTGGTTCGCGGTGCGATCCGACCGCAAGAGGCTGCACCAGCGGCTGATGCTCACCGCCGTGGGCACCTCCGCGCTCTTCCTGGGCTCATACGTGGTCCACCACGCCCAGGCGGGGACGACCTACTGCCTCGCCACCGGCCCGGCATACGTCGCCTACTCCCTCTTGTTGTGGCCACACGTCGTCCTCGCCGCCGTGCTGCTGCCGCTCATCGCGGCGACGATGTGGCGTGGCTTCCGCAGCCCCGAGAGGCACCCGAGGCTGGCGAAGGTGACGCTCTCGACCTGGCTCTACGTCTCGGTCACGGGCGTGGCCCTCTACCTGGTCGTCCACCGGTTGTTCCCCTCCTCCTTCTCCTGAGTCATGCTAGAGGATCTCGGACAACAGGCCACCTCATGATCCTCCTCGCCGACGCCGAGAAGAACCGCTTCTTCCTGATCCCGGACGTGGAGTCGCTCGGGTCGGGATCGCTCGAGCTCTCCGCCCCGGATGGCACGAAGGTGCAGGCGGACCCGGAGCGCGCCGCAGCCTTCGAGGTGCCAGAGGCCGTCGCGAAGGCCTGGGCTGACAAACACATGGCGGCGATGGGCGACGAGCTCGAGGCCGTCCGTCTCCAGATGCAGGAGGCGCTGACCCACATCCGAGCCCTGCCAGGGCAGCTGGGTGTCCTCCGCGGTCGTGACCTCGACGACGTCGCCTCCTTCGAGGAGCTCCGGGCGACGACCAAGGAGATGCTGGACTCGCTGCCTCCCGAGACGCGCCGACGACCCGAGCTGCGTCACGTCGAGCAGCTCCTGGAGAACCTCCCGAAGCCGGAGCCGAACTCCCGACCGATAGAGCGCCTCCAGAAGGCAGCGGCCGAGGGCCCCGAGGAGCTCCGCGACGCCGTCGCCCAGCTCGCGGAGCTGCAGGCGAAGCTGGACGAACTCTAGGGCTGCCCGTCCAGGTCGATGCCACCTTCCGTGAGCATCTCAGAGTGCCAGGGCTCGTTCTCGTCGGGAACCCAGAGACGCCAGCTCCCGCCTCGGGCCTCGACCAGGGCGCGGACCCGAGCCAGGAAGTCGTTGAGTCTTGGAGTTGACCCGCTTTCGTGGACATCCCCGAACGTCCGAAGGAGGATGTCCCATGCCCCGAGTCGTGTACCCCCCCGAATACCGGCAGCGCCTGGTTGAGCTGGCCCGAAAGGGCCGCTCACCGGAGGAGCTCTCCAAGGAGTTCGAGCCCGCTGCCAAGACGATCCGTGTCTGGGTCAAGCAGGCCGATCTCGACGAAGGCCGTCGGGATGACGGCTTGACCACGGCCCAGCTCGAGGAGC
>PVBE011586409.1_pt1 | contig 52559 bp, 49 predicted proteins | sample 1631181 | NCBI WGS metagenome assembly PVBE01 (sample SAMN08397723, study PRJNA350692) | Marine metagenome, whole genome shotgun sequencing project. | isolation source: water | place: Pacific Ocean | collected 2012-04
CGGGTGACTCGTGCACCCGGGCCCTGCGCTTCGCTTCGTCCTGAGAGATGCCAAGACGGTCGTCGAGGGTGCGGGTCCAGGACCGCCCGGCGATCTCATTGATGCGTTCCACTCTTTCCGGCGCCATGAACTCGCCGCCGATGTTGCATTCGGCGACGAAGGCGAAGTCGGCGTCGAGCCGGGCCAGGTGTTTGTCGCGCTTCTTCTCCAGCTTCTTGGCGTCCCCCTTGCCGTCGAGCATTGCTTTGAGATAGTCGATCTCGACGTCGCGTTTCGCTACTTCGAAACGGGTTCGGATCTCGTGGATGCGGTCGTAGATGGTTTCCAGCTTGGTCGCCTTGTCGACCACGTATTCCGGCGTCGTGACCTTGCCACAATCGTGCAGCCATGCCGAGATGTGCAGTTCGTACCATTCGTCCTCGGTGAGGTCGAAGTCGCGGTACAGCGGCGCGCGCGAATCGCAGGCGGCGCGGGCCAGCATCTTGGTCAACTCGGGCACCCGCTGGCAGTGGCCGCCGGTATAGGGCGACTTGGCGTCAATCGCGCTGGCGATCAATTCGATGAAGGAATCGAGGAGTTGTTTCTGGGCGTCGATGAGATACTGGTTGTCGAGCGCCACCGCTGCTTGGGAGGTCAGGGCCTCGACCAGAGGCTGAATGTCCTCGCTAAAGGAAATTACCTCGCCCGTATCCGTGTCCTGGGCGTTGAGCAATTGCAGGACGCCGATGACGTCGCCATCGTGGTTTTTAAGCGGCACCGTAAGGAAAGACCTGGACCGATAGCCGGTACCTTTGTCGAACTTCTTGGTGCCCGAAAAATCGAAATCTTTGGCTTTGTAGGCGTCGGGAATGTTGATCGAGCCGCCCGACAACGCGACGTGGGTGGCGACGTTCTTGTGGTTGGGCTTGCCCGTTTTTAGAGTCGTACAGGCGCACCGGAGGAAAGGTGATTTCCTTGCCGGTGGTGCCGCCAAGCGCGATATTGAGTGAGTCCGTGCGCATGATCTCGAACTTGAGGCCTTCGTCCTCGGCGACCAGGTAAAGGGTACCACCGTCGGCGTTGCAGAGGTCCTTCGCCTCAAGCAAGATGCGTTCCATGAGACGGTTGTTTTCGCGCTCCGCCGACAAAGCGATGCCGATCTCTATAAGCCTGAGGTAAGCGTCGGCCCCCTTGCCCTTCGCGCTATTTCGTCGTTTCGCGGCCATCACCCGCTCCTATGTTAAGGCCCGCAAGCTAGTTGCGCCGTGTTAAACGTGTTTCCTATTTGAGTGTTTTTTCCCGAAGTGGTGAACGAATTCTTGCCTCCGGGCCCCTCTTCTTCGCACCGCACCCTTGACGATTGCTGCGCCTTGCAAATTGACGCTCCCAAAGGGTATCCACCTTCGGCGGCGCTGGCAACGGCGTGTGTCGCGGGAGGTTTGCCTAAGTCAGCCCTTGACGCTGGCCGCCGGCTGCGCTGTCTATGGGCACCGGGCGACGAAAAGGGTGCGGACCGATGTCCTATGCAAGCCTCAGAGACTTCATGGAACGCTTGGAAAAAGCAGGCCAACTGGTGCGCGTCGCCGAAGCGGTCTCGCCCGAGCTTGAAATGACCGAGATCCAGACCCGGCTTTTGGCCGAGGGCGGCCCGGCCGTCCTGTTCGAGACCGTGATCGGGGCCGGGGGGCGGAAATTCGACACGCCCGTCTTGGTCAATCTTTTCGGCACCGTCGAGCGCGTCGCCATGGGCATGAACCGTGAGCCGGGCGATTTGCGCCAACTGGGCGATATGCTGGCCTTCCTTAAACAACCAGAGCCGCCGGGCGGATGGCGCCAGGCGATGGACATGTGGCCAATGCTCAAAACGGCCCTGTCGATAAAGCCCAAGACCACGACCCGGGCGCCGTGCCACGAGGTGGTGGTGGAGGGCGACGCGGTCGACCTTGGCCGCTTGCCGGTTCAGACCTGCTGGCCGGGCGAGCCGGCGCCCCTCATCACTTGGCCCTTGGTGGTGACGCGCGAAGTTGGGGGCGAAGAAGGGGAAGACGCATACAACCTTGGCATCTATCGCATGCAGGTAACGGGGCGCAACACGACGCTGATGCGTTGGCTGAGGCATCGCGGTGGCGCCCAGCATGCCCGGCGTTGGAAAGAACGGAGCGCCGAGCCGATGCCCGTGGCGGCTGTCATTGGTGCCGACCCGGGAACCATCCTGGCCGCCGTCACGCCGGTTCCCGACACCCTTTCGGAATACCAGTTCGCGGGCCTTCTACGGGGACGCCGGGTCGACCTGGTGGACTGCAAAACCATCCCGCTCAAGGTCCCGGCCCAGGCCGAGATCGTCCTTGAAGGCCACGTCGCCCTTGACGATTTCGCCGACGAAGGCCCCTACGGCGATCACACCGGCTATTACAACGCCGTCGAGAAGTTCCCCGTGTTCACGATTTCCGCCATCACCATGCGCCGCGATCCGATCTATCTCTCCACCTTCACCGGGCGGCCACCCGATGAGCCCTCGGTGCTCGGCGAGGCTCTGAACGAGGTGTTCATCCCGCTTTTCATCCAGCAATTCCCCGAGGTCGTGGATTTCTGGCTGCCGCCCGAGGCATGTTCGTACCGCGTCGCCGTCGTATCGATGAAGAAAGCCTATCCCGGTCACGCCAAGCGCATCATGATGGGTGTGTGGTCCTATCTACGCCAGTTCATGTATACCAAGTTCGTCATCGTCGTTGACGACGACATCGATGCGCGCGATTGGAAGGACGTGATCTGGGCGGTTTCCACCAACGTCGATCCCGGCCGTGACATCACGGTGATTGAGAATACCCCCATCGATTATCTCGATTTCGCCTCGCCGGGATCAGGACTTGGGGGCAAGCTTGGCATCGACGCCACCGCCAAAATGCCGCCCGAGACCAAGCGCGACTGGGGCCGCAAGCTCCGCATGACAGACGACATCATCGAAGAAGTGACGAAGAAGTGGGAAAAATACGGCCTGCCCGGTTCCGGCAAGCCAATCTGGAAATAGGACTACCGCCAATGACCGCCGAACAGCCCGCCTCTTTGGCCGCCGCTGCCCGTGACGCCAATGCCTGGCCCTTCGCCGAGGCGCGGGCGCTTCTTAAACGCCTGGGTAACACGGCACCGGCCGATGGCCATGTGCTGTTCCAGACCGGCTATGGCCCTTCGGGCCTGCCCCATATCGGCACCTTCGGAGAAGTGGCGCGCACGTCCATGGTGCGCAACGCGTTTGCCGCTCTTTCCGATCTGCCGACGCGGTTTTTCGCCTTCTCCGACGACATGGACGGCCTGCGCAAGGTGCCGGACAATATTCCCAATCGCGACAAGATGGCCGAGCACCTGGGCAAGCCCCTGACCGCGGTGCCCGACCCCTTCGGCACCCACGAAAGCTTCGGCCACCACAACAATGCCCGGCTCAAGGCGTTTCTTGATGCCTTCGGCTTCGACTACGAGTTCCAAAGCGCCACCGAGTGCTATCGCGAAGGACGCTTCGACAGTGTCCTCAGCCAAGTGTTGGAGCGCTATGACGCCGTCACCGAGGTCATCTTGCCGACCCTTGGCCCCGAGCGCCGGGCCACCTACAGCCCCTTCCTGCCCGTTTGTCCCCGCACCGGGCGGGTATTGCAGGTGCCGGTGGTTGGGCGCGACGTGGATGCCGGCACCATAACCTACGAAGATGAAGACGGGCGCCGCGTCGAGACCCCGGTCACCGGCGGCCATTGCAAGTTGCAGTGGAAGGCCGACTGGGCCATGCGCTGGGTGGCGCTGGGCGTCGATTATGAGATGTCGGGCAAGGACCTGATCGATTCGGTGCGCCTTTCAGGGCGCATCTGCCGCATCCTCGGCGGCACGCCGCCGGCCGGATTCACTTATGAGCTGTTCTTGGACGAGAACGGCGAGAAGATTTCCAAGTCACGCGGCAACGGTCTCACGGCCGAGGAATGGCTGCGCTATGCGCCGCCCGACAGCCTGTCGCTTTTCATGTACCAAAAGCCGAAGGCGGCCAAGCGGCTCTTCTTCGACGTCATCCCGCGTACCGTCGACGACTACCTGGCCTATCTGGTTCGCTTTCCCGACGAAGACGAGGCCAAGCGCCTGAACAACCCGGCATGGCACATCCACCGGGGACAGCCGCCCCACGAGGATGCCGGGCTGAGCTTCAACGTGCTCCTCAATCTGGCCGGGGTCTGTCACACCGAGGATAAGGCGGTGCTGTGGCACTATATCTCGCGCACCCATCCCGACGCGACGGCCGAGAACGCCCCCATCCTGGACCAACTGGTCGCGGGCGCTATCAATTATTACCGTGACTTCGTCAAACCGGCCAAGCAAACCCGGCCGCCCACCGACATGGAGAAGGCGGCGCTGGAAGACCTGGTATCAGCCATCGAGGCGCTGCCCGACGACGCCGACGCCAAGGCCATCCAGACGGAAGTCTACGAGGTCGGCAAGCGCCATCCGTTTCCCGACCTCAAAGCCTGGTTCAGGGCGCTTTACGAGATCCTCCTGGGCCAGACCCAGGGACCGCGCATGGGCTCGTTCATCGCCCTTTATGGACGCGCCGAGTCCATCACGTTGATCCGCCGCGCCATCGCCGGCGAGGACCTGGAAGCGTGAGGGGACCATCCACGCCGGACCTTCGACGCGAAAACCCATTTTAATGACGTTGAAGATTGGCTAACGTCACGGCCGTTTAGAAGGATTTCCTGACAATTTCAGATTAATTTAACGGGAGGAAGAACCATGTCTGAAGACTACGTCCATCCGGAGACCGTCGTTCTCCATGGCGGCGATTACCGCAGCGACCCGGCGACGACGGCGGTTGCGGTGCCGATCTATCAAACAACGTCCTATCAGTTCAACAGCGCCGAACACGCGGCCAATCTTTTCGCACTGTCGGAGCTTGGCAATATATACACGCGGATCATGAATCCGACATGCGATGTTCTTGAAAAGCGCATCGCCGCCCTGGAAGGCGGGGCGGCCGCCCTTGCCTTGAGTTCCGGACAGGCCGCATCCACGTTCAGTATCCAGAACCTGGCCCAGGCCGGCGATAACTTCGTCAGCTCGACCGATCTGTACGGCGGCACATGGAACCTGTTCGCCAACACGTTCAAGATGATGGGAATTGAAGTCCGTTTCGTCGATCCGAGCGACCCGGAGAACTTCCGCCGCGCAACCGATGACAAGACCCGGGCGTATTACGCCGAAACCTTGCCAAACCCAAAACTGGACGTCTTTCCTATCAAGGAAGTATCGGACATCGGCCGTGAATTAGGCGTTCCCCTTATCATGGACAACACCGCGTGCCCGGTTCTGTGCAAACCGTTCGATCATGGCGCGGCCGTCATCGTTTATTCGACCACCAAGTATATCGGCGGGCACGGCACTTCCATCGGCGGCATGATCGTTGACGGCGGAAACTTCGATTGGACGACCAAGCCCGAACGCCAACCGTTGATGAATGAACCGGACCCAAGTTATCACGGCGCCGTGTGGGGCACTCTGATCCCGGAGGCCCTTGGCGCGCCGATCGCCTATATAATCCGGGCCCGTGTCGTGCTTTTGCGCGACCTGGGTTCGTGCATGAGTCCGTTCAATGCCCATAGTTTTATTCAGGGCCTGGAAACACTGCCGCTACGGATGCGCCAACATTGCTCCAACGCCCAGACCGTGGCCGACTTTCTAAACGGCCACCCCGCCGTCGATAAGGTTATTTTCGCCGGTCACAAGGATGGCCCGTCAGGCCAACGTGCCAAGACCTATCTGAAGGGCGGCTTCGGCGCCCTGGTCGGGTTCGAATTGAAAGGCGGCAAGGACGCGGGCAGACAGTTCATCGACTCGCTCAAGATGCTTTATCATGTCGCCAATATTGGCGATGCCCGCAGCCTGGCCATTCACCCGGCAACCACCACGCACTCTCAATTATCAGCCGACGACCTGGCGGCAACCGGCGTCACCGATGGTTATGTCAGGCTTTCGATCGGCATCGAGCATCCCGACGATATCTTGGCCGATATCGGTCAGGCACTGGACGCCACTGGATCGTAGGGCATTCTTTTTTCAGGTGCGGCAAGGGGATCTGCCATCGCGTTTGTGGTTTTAAAACGAGTGCGGGGTCTACCACCGTGTCGTCACGTTCGGGTGCCGTTGAACGCGAACCGACCGGGTCTCGGTTAGCGGCCAGTCCCAAGCCGCCAACCGGATCGGGAGGTGGAAGCTTAAGCCATCACGCCCAGTGGGGCGACGGTACGCCCGTAGACCTCGTTCATCACCTGGGCGAGTCCCGTATAGATCGCCGAGGCACCACAGAAAATACCTTCGTACCCGGCCACCGTGGTGATCCACCCAAGCCCCGTAATGTCACCGATGGCCAATAGAAAGAACAGCACCGCCAGCGAGAGAAACACCGTCTGAAGCGCCCGATTGAGCCTCAGAGTACCGATGAACATAACAGCCGTGAAGGCACCCCATATGGCCAGGTAGGCGGCCATGGCCTCGGGCCCCGGGGCGGTGCCGAGTCCAGCCTTGGGAAAGATCAGGAGGCTCGCCAGGGTAAACCAGAAAAAGCCATAGGAAAGAAAGGCGGTGGTGGCGAAAGTGTGGCCCTTCCGCCATTCCATAATTCCGGCGATGACCTGTGCCGCGCCCCCGTAAAATATACCCATGCTGAGGATCATGGCGTCGAGACCGAAAAATCCGGCGTTGTGCAGGTTGAAAAGCACCGTCGTCAGGCCGAAGGCGAGCAATCCAAGCGGTGCCGGATTGGCGGTCGGGTCCTCGACTACGACCCGCGCAGTCTCGACGACCATCAATTTCATCGGTTGGTTGGAGGTTTGCGTGCTATCCGATTGCTGAATGTTCATTGAGGTTTCTCCAGGTATCGTGTGACGCGCGAGGACCCGAATAAAAACATCGCTCCCCGCCCACAAGGCCGATACCAAGGGCCGAAGCCCCACCTTCCGACATCGGCAACGATGACAATCTTACTCCATTGCCTCAGCCGACGCCTGAATACACATCAAATTTTTGAAAAAATTATTGGGCCGTGAACGCGGCAAACCGGAGTTGCCATCGGGGGGATCCGTCGTTCATAGGCCGTGCCCTACATTGCCGCCTGGCCGGCAAACCGGAAATATAACTCTCGTGCCCGGCGTGTCATTTGTCCGGCTTCAAGCTCGCGGTCTTCGATGCGTGTATAGGGCACCACTTTGGCATAGTTGCCGGTGCCGAACAGCTCGTCGGCCGCCAATACCTCGGAAAAACCGATCGAACGCTCTATCACCTCGACTCCGTCGCTGCGCAACAATTCTATGACACGCTGGCGGGTAATGCCGTTGAGGAAGGTGCCGTTTGACACCGGGGTCGCCACAACGCCGTCCTTGACCATAAACAGGTTGGCATAAGCAAACTCAGCAACGTTGCCACTGGGATCAAGCACCACGGCGGTCTCAAAGCCCTTGGCCTGGGCCTCGCGCAAACACCGCGCCACGTTGGGATAGAGACACGCCGCCTTGGCCTCGGTCGGCGCCATGTCACGCGCCGGACGGCGAAAGCTGGACAGACACGCACTGATCCCGCTGGGCTCCGGCAGGGGTGATTCGTGAACGGTGAGGATGAAGTGCGTGCTTGCCGGGTCGGGCACAATGAAGCCATCCTCGGGATAAAACATGGGACAAATGTAGAGGTCCGCGTCGCCGGCAAAGCGACCGATGCCATCGCGCGCCAGATCCTCGATTTCGGTCCCGGTGAGCATCGGTTCCAGGCCCATCAGACGGGCCGAAATCACCACCCGCGCGCAATGCCGGTCCAGGTCGGGTGCCCGGCCCTGGATCGCCCGGGCACCATCGAACACGGCGGAGCCCAGCCACACGGCATGGCTCCTGGGCCCCAGCACCTGGGGGTTGCCGTCCTGCCAGGTGCCATCGACATATGTCACGGTGTGTCTCGCCGTTGTCGTATCCTTGGCCATTGCGAATCCCTCTTTCGGCGGCGCGCCTACTGGGTGCTCCAGATGACGCGGGCGATCCAATCGATGTCGTCGACGAGGAACGTCGGGTCATCGTGGTCCGCGTTGAACGAAGCAAGGTCGATGCGGCGCGCTGAACGGCGGCGCAATTGCTTAACCATCACTTCTCCGGTCTTGGTTCTGACCACCACCCGGTCGCCACGGCGGATGCCGGCGTTGGGCGAAACGATGACGACATCGCCGTCGCGGTACACGGGCTCCATGCTGTCGCCGCTGATCTCCAGGGCATAGGCGTGGGGATCGCCGAGGTCGGGAAAGGGGATCTCGTCCCAGGCGCCACCGGCGGGATAGCCGGCGTCGTCAAAAAATCCTTGCTCTCCAGCCTGGGCGAAACCGATCAGGGGCACGGTGCCGAAGACGACGCTGCCCGAACCCCGGTCCAGGTAGGTGACGAACTCGCCCAGGCTGGCACCCGTCGCCCGCAGGATCTTGGCAATGCTTTCGGTGCTCGGCCAGCGCGGCTTGCCGTCGCGCGTGATGCGCTTGCTCTTGTTGAAGGTTGTGGGGTCAAGACCGCCGCGCCGCGCCAGTCCCGAAGCCGAAAGACCTTTTTCCTCGGCCAGGCGGTCGATGGCCCGCCAAATGTCTGAATGCCTAAGCATGGGAACATTGTCTTAGAAAGCGGGCTCTGTGGCACTAGGAAAATATTACTTCTTCATTCTTTACGCCGACCGGTGGTGCGGCGGCGGATAATGTCCATGACCTCGGCGGCGGCGCTCGGAATGTGGGTACCGGGTCCAAATACGGCGGCAACACCAGCGGCGGCGAGGGTATCGTGGTCGCGCGCCGGAATGACGCCGCCACAGATCACCGCGATATCGCCGGCGTTGAGGGCATCGAGGGCCTTGATCAAGGCCAGAACCAGGGTCTTGTGGCCGCCCGCCTGGGTCGAGACCCCGATCGCATGTACGTCGTTTTCGGCGGCCTGGCGGGCCGCCTCGTCGGGAGTCTGAAAGAGGGGACCCACGTCAACGTCGAAGCCGATATCGGCAAAGGCGGTGGCGATCACCCTGGCCCCCCGGTCGTGGCCGTCCTGGCCCATTTTGACAACCAAAAGACGGGGACGGCGCCCTTCGTCTTCGGCGAAAGCAGCCACCTCTGTGCAAATCTTTTCGAAATCACGATCGCCGGCGAAGGCGCCGCCGTAAACGCCCGAGACGGTGCGCGCTTGGACACGGTGGCGCGTGAACACCTTCTCCAAAGCTTGGCTGACCTCGCCCACGGTGGCACGGGCACGCATCGCCTCAATGGCCAGGGCCAGCAAGTTGCCCCGTCCCGAACCGGCGGACGCCGTCAGTGCCTCCAGTGTGGCCTGGCAGGCGGCCCCGTCACGATTTTTACGCAGGATCTTGAGACGTGCCACCTGGGACTCCCGTACGCGCGTGTTGTCAACCTCCAAGATATCGAATTCTTCTTCGTCATCGGTCTGGTACTTGTTGGCTCCGACCATGACTTCTTCGCCGCGGTCTATGCGCGCTTGGCGGCGCGCCGCGGCTTCCTCGATACGTTGCTTGGGCAGGCCCGATTCGACCGCCTTGGTCATACCACCCAGTTCCTCGACTTCGTCGATTAACCGCCGTGCCTCGCCGGCCAGCGACGCGGTCAGGCTTTCCACGTAGTAACTGCCGCCCAAGGGATCGACGACGTGGGGGATGCCGGTTTCTTCCGCCAAAATGAGCTGGGTGTTACGTGCGATGCGCGCCGAAAAGGGCGTCGGCAACGCGATCGCCTCGTCCAAGGCATTGGTGTGCAGGCTCTGGGTGCCGCCCAGGACCGCCGCCAGGGCCTCAACAGTGGTGCGGATAACGTTATTGAAGGCGTCGCGTTCGGCCAGTGAGACGCCCGAGGTCTGGCAATGGGTGCGCAGCATCGACGATCGAGGGTCTTGAGGCTCAAACGGTGCCATCATCTCGGCCCACAAGAGGCGTGCTGCGCGTAACTTGGCGACCTCCATGAAAAGGTTCATGCCGATGCCAAAGAAGAAACTGAGGCGCGGCGCGAATTCGTCGATTTGAAGCCCTTTGTCGAGAGCCCGGCGCACGTATTCGATGGCGTTGGCGAGTGTGAAGGCAAGCTCCTGGACGGCGGTCGCGCCAGCCTCGTGCATATGATAGCCCGACACCGATATTGAATTGTAGCGCCCCATGTGCCGGGTCGTGTGCTCGATGATATCGGCGACAATACGCATGCTGGGCTCGGGCGGATAAATGTAAGTGTTGCGGACCATGAACTCCTTCAAGATGTCGTTCTGGATGGTGCCCGAAAGCCGCGCCGCCTCGACGCCTTGTTCCTCGGCGGCAACGATGTAGCCGGCCAGTACCGGCAGCACGGCACCGTTCATGGTCATGGAAACACTGATCTCGCCCAAGGGTATGCCATCGAACAGTATCTTCATGTCCTCGACCGAATCGATGGCGACGCCCGCCTTACCGACATCGCCGATGACCCTTGGATGATCGGAATCATAGCCCCGGTGTGTGGCCAGGTCGAAAGCCACCGACAGCCCCTTTTGCCCGGCCGCCAGGTTGTCGCGGAAAAAGGCGTTGGATTCCTCGGCTGTTGAAAAGCCGGCGTATTGGCGCACCGTCCACGGCCGGTTGGCATACATGGTGGCCCTGGGGCCGCGCACGTAGGGCGCGAAACCGGGCAGCCCGCCCATGTGCTCCAACGCGTCCAGGTCGTGGGCCGTATAGAGCGGCTTGACCGCGATTCCCTCGACCGTCATCCATGCAAGCTCGTCGACGGAGCCACCCCCGACCTCTTTCGTAGCGGCCTTTCGCCAGTCCGCCAATCCCTTGCTTGGAATCTTGCTCAAACCTGCCTCCTTAGTCGTCATGGCGCCGAGTATAGTCAAGCCTCTCAAGTGGGGGGAGGGATTATTCCTAGCTCAGCCCCGCCCAACCCGGCAAATCTCAGAAAAAACACAAAATAGAGGGTTGATCCTTGCTGCAACCACCCAAATGTTGTAATTGTGGTGAACTTCGTATCCCCTTGAGGTGGGGTGGCGAAGGGTGGCGGAAAGGGCCTTCGAAAGCAAATCAGAATAGGGAGCAAGCATGGACTGGACTACCGAACGCATCGCCACCCTGACAAAACTGTGGGGAGGAGGTCTTTCGACCCGCGAGATCGGTCTGCGCCTCGGCGTGACCAAGAACGCGGTCGTCGGAAAGGCACATCGTCTTGGACTTTCGAAGCGCCAATCGCCCATTGTCGAGCGCTCCCGCGTGGCCGAGGTGATCCCCCTCGATAAATTAACGGCCGGCATGTGCAGTTGGCCCGACGGCGAACCAGGAACGCCAAGCCTCCGTTTTTGCGGCAAACCGTCCGTCCCCGACAAACCCTATTGCGCAGAGCATTGCGCCCGCGCCTATGTGCGCAGCTCCAAGGATCGCGAGACAAACCGAGCGGCCTGACCGAGCGCATCGCTCCGCCGGGGTTCAACAGGTATATAATCCCGGTCCATGAAGGAGCCATTGAAAAACCGGGCGCTGCTGACGGGAATTGTATCCCTTTTCCTAGTCGCTGGCCTGATATCGGCGTTCACCACCCTGGGGCCGACGGAAGACACTTGGCGGCGGCACCTTTCGGCCGTGGACCAGGCGTTGCGTAACGGCAACCAAGAGCAACTGGAGCACCATCTCGAAACGGCCGTCGCCGCGGCCGGCCGATCCCCGGGGCAACGACTTCGCCTGGCCGTCGCGCTTGACGAGCGGGCGGCGGACCTCAAACCTATAGCCATGTCGGAAACCCTCAGCAGGTATGCCGTTGTTTTGCGCCAGGATATCTCTGGAGTATCCGACGGCATCGCCCCGACGGAACTCCTCGACCATCTTTTACTGCTCTACGCCGACGGCCTGTTCCGGGTCGCCGGACACTACCTTCGCCAAGGAATGGTGAGTGAAGCCGAGGGCCTGCTGAAGCGCGTCCTGTTTGTCCGAGAAAGCATCCTCGGACCCGACCATGGCGACGTGGACCGGGCAGCGCGGGCCTACGCCGAGGCCCTGACCAAACTGAATAGCGCCACCGAGACCAAAACGAACCCATAAATCCAAGCCATTGTATCGGAACGCACGGTCTCTTATCATCCCGCCTTTAAAATAGGCGGTGTTAACATCCGACGTCCGGTTCCAGACAACCGCAAAACAGGGAGTATCACGATGACAGATACCAGACCCTTGGCCCGGGGGCGCGCCAAACATTTCGTAGCCAACCTGGTAACAGCCGCCTTATTTCTTGGCGTTACCCTGTTTGCCACCGATGTCGGAGCAACGAAGCACGAGGCCATTTTTGCCGCTTTAACCGATAATGCCAAGCGAATCATAGAAGAAGCCAACAAGGCTTTCGGCGGCGGTTTTGAATCGGTGTGCGAGGCCGGGCGGTCGAAGGTCAACCCCAAGGTGAGGCTGATCACCAAGGCGCTCATCGAGCAAAAGGTGCTGGTGGGCAGCTCGGGCTTTTTTCAGCTCGAGGTCGAAAACTACTACGCGCGCATCTGCGGCAAAAAATTCCGTCGAAAATGAGCGCGCCAGCTGGAATGGGTGAGTGATGAACCAGGCGGGTGAGACGACAATCACCGAACAGAATATCGAGGACTTCAACAAGGACGGCGTCGTCTGCCTGCGCCGCGTTCTCGACGACGATTGGGTGGACCGCATGCGGGGTGCGGTTGACCGCATTACCGAAAATCCGGGCCCTATGCGCGAAAGCTATTACCCGGACAGACCTGGCGACTTTTTCAGCGAAAAATTTTTGTGGACCGTCGACGAGGACTTCCGCTCTTATGCCTTCGAATCGCCCGTCGCCGCGGCTGTTGGCCGGCTCATGGGTACGCGCCGGCTCAATTTTTTCTACGATCATCTCCTGGTCAAGGAGCCGGGCACGGATTCTGCGACGGAATGGCACCAGGATTCAAACTTCTGGCCCTTCTCGGGCTCTCAAATCGCGACGCTTTGGGCGCCCCTGGACCGAGCGACACGTGACAACGGGGTGCTTGAGTTCGTGCCTGGATCTCACCTTTGGCACGACCGTCCGATGTCCCGGCCGACCATTTTCGGCGACCGCGACGGTAAGCCCCAAGACGTGACCGACGAGGGGGCCGGGCCGGTAGACGACACACCCGAACAGCCCGACATTCAGAATAACCGGGACCAGTTCGACATCGTATCGTGGGACCTCGACCCCGGCGATGCGCTGGTCTTTACCGGGTTGACGCTCCACTACGCCAGCGGCAATCCCACCGAGGGTCGCCGTCGTGGCCTGGCGACCCGCTGGCTGGGCGACGATATCCGTTTTCTGCGTAAGAAAAAAATGCTCAAGATGATCCGTGACCCCGGCCTCACGGACGGCAGCCGCGTGGACTGCGATCTTTTCCCGGTTGTCTGGCACGCGGACAAAGCCGCCTAAACTCCCCTCAGGCGCCCGGTCTCACGGCGCGGCGCGCTCAATGGTAAACATCCCTATATCCAAGGATGTCGGCCTTCCGGTCATCTGCTCGGCGACCAGCTTGGCGCAGATCGGTCCCATGGTCAGGCCGGCGTCAGGGGGAACGGCGTTGTAGAAGCCCGGCACCCCTGGGACTTCGCCCAGGAACGGCTTGCCGTCGGACCTAATGTTGACGCCGGCCCAACTGCGCAGCAGCCGCTTCCTCTCCAGGTCGGGCACCATTTGACAGGCCAGCGCCACGTTCGCTCGGACATTTTCGGCCAGGACCGTCAAATCGCTGGTCGCCAGATCGATCTTGGCCGGCCACCCGCCGCCGATGATCAGGCCGCCGTTGGTAACCTGTTTCAGGCTCAGGATTTTCTCGGCGTGGCAGACCAAATGTCCGACCAATGGCGTCGTCCGCTCGGTGACGCTGGATTGCACGCAATTGGGTTCCACCGCAAGAGAAACCCCGACCTTGGCTGCGACTTGGGCGGCCCACGGTCCCGCCGCGTTGAGCACCCTTCGGCAACGAACGCGACCACCGGTGAGGAGGGCGGTAAAGTCCGCAGGACCGCGCTCCAAATCCAGCAACTCACGGCCCTCGAAGAAGCGCGCGCCGCTTCGCTTGGCACCCTGGACCAAGCCGGCGATAGCGCGTAGTGGATTGAGCTTACCTTCGCCCGGTGCGTACTCGGCGCCGATAACGGCTTCCGAGAGATAGGGCGCCAGGGTGCGAAGTTCGTTCCCCGACACCATGTGGACATCCAATCCTTGGTCCTGTTCCAGCGCCGCCTTGTCGGCCAGGAACGCCATCTGTTCATCCGTTTCCGCCACCATCAGGCCGCCGATGATGCGCAATTCGATGTCGCCATCCAGCTCTCGGCTCAGCTCCTGCCAGACGCCGGACGCCGCCACCATGAGGGGTAGGGTGTCGACGCGCGCTTGGCGCTCCCGGGCGCTCCCTTCCCTAAAGGTAAAGGGCATCAATTGTTGATGCAGGCTTCCGGCATTGCGGCCCGAGGCCCCGCGGCCGACCTCGCCCCGGTCGACCAGCGCCACTTCCACGCCGTCCCGAGCCAGGTAGTAGGCAGCGGAGCAGCCGGCGATGCCGCCGCCGACGATCAGGACGTCAGTCTCGATGTCCATGTGAGTCCGCTTACCCGCCGGTGGCTTCCCATCCCCATTGGGAGAGAACGCGGCGGCTTTCCTTGAGGCCGCTATCGGGATCGTCAGGTGTGAAGACTTCCAGCATGGAATATCCCTGGTAGCCAATATCGCACAGGGTCTCGGCCACGGGCTCAAAATCCACGATGCCGCTTCCTATGGGCTGTTTCTCGTGGTGTTCGGGCCCCCTATCGGCGAGGTGGACCAGCCCCAACCGGTCCTTGACCTGGCGCAGCGCCTGACAAGGGTCCTCCCCGGCGCTGAACGCATTGCAAACATCGAGATTGATACCGACACTATCCTCCCCCGCCTTGTCCAGTGCCATCATCAGGTGCTTCGAGGTGGGAAGAAACGTGGACGGCACGTTTTCCAGCAACAACTGCACGCCGGCTGCCTTCGCACGGGGCGCCAACTCGCGAATCGCACCGATCATCCACTCCAGCATCGGTTCGAAAGGCGGCGGGAAGAACGGATGCACCTTGCCCGGCAGAAGCAACAGATAGGGCACCCCCCATTCCCCGGCCAGGTCGATCACCTGGCGGTACATCTCAAGGGTCAGCGAGCGCACCTCGGGCAGCAGGCTGTTGAGGTTGTTGTCGTCGAAGGGAAAGCAAAACGAGCGGACGGTAATGCCCTCATCGGCCAAGCGCCGGGGGATATCGCGACGCTCACCGGGATCAAGTTCGGCAGGCCAGATATGGGGCGGGAAGATGACAACCTCGGCATCGTTGTAGCCGAGGTCAGCCAGATGCATCACGGCATCGAAGGCTGTGTGGGTATAGATGTAGGAAAACGTGCTGGCGCCGAGAGGCAATCGCGTCATCCGTTGTGTTCCTATTCTTTTTTGCCGAAGGATTGGGCCAGAAGATGGGGCGGCACCCTAAACCGTCCCATCACGTCTTCAAGGCGCTCACGCTCGGTGATGATGTCGGCCTTGTCGCCCGAGACCAGCACCGTCGCCGGGCGGCACTGGGCGTTGAAGTTGGCCGACTGGGACTCGGCGTATCCCCCGGTATCCAACAGCGCGATCAGGTCGCCGCGCACCAGCGACGGCACTTCGCGCGAACGCGCCATGATGTCATGGGTACACAATGGTCCGACGATATCGACTGTCTCAATGGCCGGGGCATCGGCCTTATTGACGGGAACCATGTGATAGTGATGAGGAATTGTGATCCACGGCACGTGGTTGCCGCTTAGGTCCACGTTTACCCATTTGCGGTCCTTCTCAGGCCAATCCTTGACCGCGCCGACGCGGCCGATGGAAATACCGGCCATGCCGGAGATCGAGCGTCCGGGCTCAATCCGCAGTTTGGGCAAGGGCAAGTCGAGCTTTTGGCATTCGTCCTTCACCGCCCCGCAGACGGCGGTGCCGTATTCCTCGAAGGTGGAGACCCGCTCGTCGTCGATGCCACCCCTGGGGCCGGTTTTCTCCTTGCGTCCAAACACCCAGCCGCCGCCGAGATCGAGGCACGACGGGGTCCATCCGACGTCGTCGCGAAGGCGTGCCGACCAGCGCACCATGTCGCGCGCCATCTCGGCAAAATCGCAGGCCTGGTTGTCGAGCCGGCTGAGGTGAAAGTTGAGCTCGGTCAGGTGCAGGTGTTTCATGGTCTCGCGGATGCGCTTCGCCAACTCCGCCGTCTGGGCGTACGACATGCCCCATTTTTCACCAGCCACGATCTCCGCCATGCTGCCGTGGTGGACGCCCGTGCTGTGCCGATCGACCAGGCGCGGCAGTTCCAACTTGACGCGGATCCCAACCTCGGCTTCGACGCCAAGGCGGCGCGCCGTCTCGTCGACCATGTCGAGTTCGTCCATGGCGTCGAGGTTGACGCAGACCCCGTTGGCGATGGCCAACTCGATCTCGTCGGCCTCTTTGTTGGACCCGTTGAGGGCCATCTTACGCGGATCGGAACCGGCGAGGAGCGCCACGTACATCTCGTTGTAGCCAAAGCAGTCGCCGCCCGCCCCTTCCTGGTTCATGATGTGGCGCATGGCGAGGCCGTTGTTCGACTTGTTGGCGAACAAGATCTCGACATTCGGATACTGGGACTGAAATGCGTCGCGGAATCGACGATAGGCGTGGCGGAACTGGTTTTCGCTGATGACGTGGAGCGGCGTGCCGAAGGTATCGGCCAGTTCCTCGCAGTCGCGGCCCTCGACCCACAGATGGCCGTTATCGCCGATGCCGATGAACTCTGAAAAGTGGCGCTTGAAGCGCGGAACGGGCAACGCCTGGGGCGCGGCCGATGACAATTCGTCCATATCGGGACCTCCCGTGGAAATCGTGTCCCAACTTAGCGGCACCGCTAAGCCGGGGTCAACGCGGATACCAGTTACAGACTTTTGGCGCCGCCGCCGTCGATGACCTGGGACGTGCCGTGAATGTGGCGTGCCGCCGGCGAGACCAGGAAGGCGACCAGCGCCGCTACTTCCTCGGGCTGGGCGAAACGGCGCACTCCACTGGCCGCCAGGTTCCTCTCCCTTACCTCTTCGCGGTCGATACCTTCGAGCTCCGCCTGGGTAGTCAGAATTTCCTCGTAGCGGTCGGTGGTGACGGGGCCCGGATGGATGGCGTTGACGTTGACGTCGTCGATCAGCCCGCGGTTGGCCAGGGACTTGGAGAAGTTGGTGAGGGCGGCGTTGACGGCGCCGCCGATCATGAAGTTGTGATGGGGCGTCTGGGCAAAGCCGCCGCTGATGTTGACCACCGAGCCATGGGACCGGGCGAGCAGGGGCCAAAGTGCCCGGCTCATCCTGACGGCGCCATAGAATTTGAGTGCGAAGCCGTCCTCCCAGACCGCGTCGTCCAGTTCCAGGAAATCGCCGCCCTGAGTCGCGCCGGCGTTGTTGACCAGGATGTCGAGGCGGCCAAAGGCGGTATTCAGCTCGCCCAAAGCCGCTTCGATTCCGGCGGGCTCGCGCAGATCGGCGGGACAGATAGCGACACTGCGCCCGGTCTCGCCCGCGATCTCCCCGGCGGCTTGTTTCAGGTCGGCCTCGGTGCGCGCCACGATCACGACGTCGCAGCCGTCGGCCGCCAGCCGTCCCGCGATGGCGCGCCCGATGCCACGGCTGCCGCCGGTGACCAGGGCTACTTTCCCATCCAGTTCCCGGGTGATCTTCGGCACCCTCCCCTTACTGCCCGAGTCTCAGGCCCGCTTCGCCACCGGGCCCTCGAGGCAGCCGGCTTCGATCAGAATGCGGCGCAGGAGTTTTTGCTCAGCCGCTGTTAGCGGCTTGATATGCTCGCGCGGCTCGCCGCCGGGCAGGCCCAGCATCTTCATCGCCCCTTTAATGCCGGCCGGCGGCTTGCCGACGTTCCACATGAGGGCGTCGCTGACCATACCGTAGCGACAATGGACATCCATGCGCTGAGCCAGGGTCATGGTGTGGACCTCAAAGAACATGTCGCGGCATTCGGCGCCGAAGCACTCGGGCCCGGTTCCGACAAAACCGCCCGAGCCCAGCAGCAATGCCGGGATCAGCGTGTCCTTGTGGCCGTAAAGAACGGGGGCCCGGTCGCCAACTTCGACGATCATGCGTTTGATGTGGTCGAAGTCGGTGGGCACGTCCTTGATCACCTCGACCGGCACCACGTCGCAGATGGCGGCCATGATCTCGGGCGTGATGTTGAAATGCGACAAGTGCGATAGGTTATAGACCATCATCGGCAGCGGTACCGCCTTGTATACGTCGGCGAAACGCTGGATGACCATCTCCTCCGATGAATCGTAGATCTGGGGCTGGCCGAGCGCGATGCCGTAGGCGCCCGCCGCGGCGGCGATCTCAGCCCGGGCGATGCAGTTGCGCGTCGGCGTACGGGTGACGTGGACATAGAACGGGATGCGCCCGCCCACGGTCTTGGCCGCCACTTCGGTGACCAGGCCCAGCTCATCGTCGGTGAGTGCGTAGCCTTCGCCGTTGCATCCTCCGATCAGCATGGTGTCGACCTTGACGACGTCCAGATGGTAACGGAGTATCTCGGCGTAGGCGTCCAACAGAAGCTCGCCCTTGGGGCTGAACGGCGTCACCGGTGCCGGACAATGGATCTGGCCGCGAAAACTGGACTCGGTATAGGTCTTGTCGATGGCCATGATCTTGTTTCTCCCTTTTGCTCGAACTGTTCATTGCCGCCGGCGACGTTTGGGCGACGCCGCCAAGCATGCCTTGTCGGGGCGCGCCGGATCAACCGGATTCTTGTCCCCTAGCCTTAAGAGAGCACCGTGAGCGGACTGCTCGACGGCAAAGTTGCGGTTGTCACCGGCGGCGGTAGCGGCATCGGCGAGGCCGTTGCACGGCTATTCGCCGCCGAGGGATGCCGCGTCGTGGTGGCGGGCCGCCGTCCGGCGCCCATCGAACGGGTCGCAGACGACATCGCGGGCCTGGCCATCACAACCGACGTCGGCCGGGAAGATGACGTGGCGGCCCTTATCGCGGCCTGTGACGACGCCTTTGGACGCCTCGATATCTTAATAAACAACGCCGGTATGGTACCCCCCCGGGCCGGAGTCGAGGACCAAGATACGATCCCATGGGAGGCCACATTCGCCGTCAATGTGCGGGGCGTTATCCTATGCATCAAACACGCGGCCCCGATGCTCAAGCGCCGGGGCGGCGCGATCGTCAACATGGCATCGCGGGTCGCCCTACATGGCTTCCCTGGCCAAATCCCCTACTCGGCCAGCAAGTTCGCGGTTCTCGGAATTACCCAGTCCGTGGCGCAGGAACTTGGCCCCTTCGGCGTCCGCGTCAACGCGCTCTGCCCCAGCGCCACCCTGACCGAGGAACAGCGCCAGCGGCTTGCCGAAAGGGCCCGGGACCAGGGGCACACCGTCGATGAGCAATTAGAGACCGAGATTCTCACGGCCGGTGCCCTCTACCGCGCCGTGATGCCCGAGGACGTGGCGGCGACAACCCTATTCTTCGCCAGCAACAGATCCAGCGCCATCACCGGCCAGCACCTGGTCATCGACGCCGGCCGACCCTGAGGCTTGGCCCAACAACTAAAGGAGAAAAACATGGCGGGACAATTGGACGGCAAGGTCGCGGTAGTGACCGGCGGCGGCGCGGGCATCGGTGAGGCCATCTGCCGGGGCTTCGCCAATGAAGGATGCCGCGTCGTGGTCGCCGACCGCGAGGCCGACTGGGCAGCCAAGGTCGCCCAAGACATCGCAGGCCTGGCGGTCACCGCCGACGTGACGTCGGAGACCGAGGTCAAGGCGATTTTTCAGGCTTGCGACCAGGCTTTTGGACGGCTCGACGTTGTGGTTAACAATGCCGGCGTCGTTCCCTCGCAAGTCACCGCCGAGGACATGGACATGGGCGAGTGGGATCAGGTCATCGCCATTAACGTGCGCGGCGTCATCTTGTGTACCAAGCATGGAATCCCGCTGTTGAAGCGCGAGGGCGGGGCGATCGTCAACATGTCGTCGAGGGTCGGCTATCACGGCACACCCAAGCAAAGCCACTACGCGGCCAGCAAGTTCGCCGTCCGCGGCATCACCGAATCGGTGGCCCACGAAGTTGGGCCGCTGGGCATCCGGGTTAACTCACTGTGCCCCGGAACCGTGGAAACCGAAAAGCTGCACGAGCGTGTTGCCAATCGCGCCAAAACGTCGGGCCGCACGGTCGACGAGATCATGGAGACCACGTTTATCAAGCCGGCGGCCCTCGGCCGTACTATCGCGCCCGATGAGATATGCCAGGCGGCGATTTTCCTGGCCACCGATGCGTCGAGCGCCATTACCGGCACCCACCTCAAGATCGACGCCGGGCGGCCATGAAGATCGTCCGCATCAGTGCCTACCAGGTCGATCTGCCGCGCGAGCGCACCTACAGGCTTTCAGGGGGACGGGTCAGTTCGTCCTTCGACACCACCGTGGTCAGGATGGAAAGCGACACCGGCCTGGTCGGCCTTGGCGAGGTGTGCCCGTTCGGCTCGGCCTATCTGCCGGCCTATGCCGCCGGTGTGCGGACCGGGATCGCCGAGGTAGCGCCGCACCTGATCGGTGAAGACCCGCGCCAGGTGGAGCGCGCCACCCAAACCATGGACATGGCCCTTAAGGGTCATCCCTACGTTAAGTCGGCCCTCGACATCGCGTGCTGGGACCTGCTCGGCCAAGCAGCGGACATGGCGCTCTCAACTTTGCTCGGCGGGCGGTTCGGTGACGATGCAGAGCTCTACCAGACCATCCCCCACGATACTCCGGACGCCATGCGCGCCGGCCTCGCCGAAGCGCGGGCCGAAGGCTATAGCCGCTTTCAGCCCAAAGTGGGGGGAGAACCCGACACCGATATCGAGCGTATCTGTGCCCTGGCAGCGGAACGTCAAACGGGCGAGGTGGTGGTTGTCGATGCCAACGGCGGCTGGCTGGCCCACGAAGCGATACGGGTGGTCCGCGCCATCCGCGACCTCGATATTACCATCGAACAGCCCTGCGCTTCCTATGAAGCCTGCTTGGCGGTGCGCCGGCTGACGGACCTGCCCCTGGTCCTCGACGAGGTGATCGATTCGGTACCGGCGCTGTTGCGCGCCCACGCAGACGGTGCCATGGACGCCATCAACCTAAAACTTTCCAAGGTCGGCGGGATGACCCGGGCGCGCCAGATTCGCAACCTTTGCGTGGCGCTTGGCCTGCCCATGACAATCGAGGATTCGGGCGGTGGCGATATCATCGGGACAGCCGTCGCCCATCTTGCCCAGGCAACGCCCGAAAAATACCGGTTCGGCGTCTCATCGGGCTTCTTCAAGGTCAAGCTGAACACTACCGAAGGTGCGCCCCGCATTGCCCAAGGCCGCATTTCCGCCCCCACCGGGCCGGGCCTGGGGCTGCGGCTCCGCGCCGAAGCACTGGGCGAGCCCGTCGTCGACGTTACCTGAAGCCCTCAGATTGTCCCTTCGCGGGCCAGCTCGTCGGTTACCGTGGCCAGCGATTTTTCGGTGATCTCTACAATGCGGTCGACCTCGTCGGAGGTAATTACCAGGGGCGGCGCGTAGGCCAGGGCGTCGCCGCTTGGCATGGCGCGGACGATCATGCCGTTCTTGAGGCACTCATCCGCAACCTTGGCGCTTACCCTGAGCGGCGCCTCGAACGCCTGCTTGGTCTTCTTGTCGGCGACAAATTCAATAGCGGCCAGCAGGCCGACACCCCTGACCTCGCCGACCAAGGGGTGGTCGGCAAAGACCTCGTTCATGCGTTTTAGCATGTAGCCGCCGGTACGCTTGGCGTTGCCGGCCAGGTCCTCGCCCTCGACGATATCCAAGTTGGCCATCGCCGCGGCGGCGCCAATGGGATGGCCGGAATAGGTATAGCCGTGGGTAAAAATGCCGAACTGCTCCGAGCCTTTGCACAGGACTTCCCATACCCGCTCGCCGACGATGCTGCCCGAAAGCGGTATGTAACCGCTGGTCAGACCCTTGGCAATGGTCATCAGGTCGGGCTTCATTTCGTAGGTTTGGGAACCGAAGTTGGAGCCGGTGCGCCCGAACCCGCAAACCACCTCGTCGGCAATCAGCAAAACGTCGTGCTTGTCGAGAACCTTCTGAATTTCCTGCCAATATCCTTCGGGCGGCGGCATGATGCCGCCGGTCCCCATGACCGGCTCGCCGATGAAGGCGGCGACGGTCTCGGGGCCCTCTTCCTCGATCAGGGCGTCGAGGTCGGAGGCGCACTTTTTGGCGAAGTCGTTCTCGCTCATCCCCTCGTCTGCATAGCGGTAATAGTGCGGCGTCGTTGTATGACGCACCATGCCAAGCGGCAGGTCGAAGGATTGATGGAATGACGGGATGCCGGTCATGCTGCCCGACAGGATTGTCAGCCCGTGATAGGCGAAGCGCCGGGCGATGATCTTCTTTTTGTTGGGCCGGCCTAGGACATTGTTGTAGTACCAGACGATCTTGACCTGGGTCTCGTTGGCATCCGAGCCCGACATGCCATAGTAGATCTTGCTCATACCTTCGGGAGCCATGCGCAGGATCCGGTCCGAGAGCCGGATAAGAGGTTCGTTGGAGGTGCCTCGGTAGGTGTGGAAGTAGGCCAATTTTTTGGCTTGTTCGTAGATTGCCTCGGCAATCTCGGTCCGTCCGTAACCGACGTTGACGCAATAGAGACCGGCGAAGGCGTCAATCAGGTCCTGACCCTGGCTGTCGACAATATGGATGCCGTGCCCGGTCTCCATGATCTGGGGATCGCCAAGGGCGCCCGAAGCGTACGCTTTCAAATCCGTATTGGGATGGACGATGCTTTGGCGGTCCATCTCTTCGAGCGTCAGGTTGTGGGCGGCATCCAGAGTCACGGCAATATCCTTTATTGGCTTTGGGATTCAGACAGGCACCCGGTCGTCCATGATGGTGGTGCGGTGCATGTGACGTCGGTAACGGTCTTGATCGAAGGGCGTGGCCGCATGGTAGGAACAGCGGTTATCCCACAGCAATGCGTCGCCCGGTCGCCACGGATGAGTGTAAACGAAACGGGGCTGAATGGCGAATTCCTTGAGTTCCCGCAACAATGCGTCGCCCTCGTCCTCGGGCAATCCCTCGAGGGTTCCGGCCGTAACGTCGCCGATGAAAAGCGCCTTGCGTCCGGTCTCGGGATGGACGCGCACCAGGGGATGGAAAACGTCGGGGTAAGCCGCCTTCTGGGCGTCGGTCAGGGGCGGCTTGTCGGGGTAGTTGATGGGCCAGGACTTGACGCGGCTGACCCGATTTATACGCCCGTCGATGCGGCGCTTGGTATCCTCGTCCAGAGCCTCGTAGGCGGCGTACATGTTGGCGAACACCGTGTCGCCGACGCCTGGCTCCGATGGGACTTCGATGGCGTGCAAAAATCCCGCCATGGCAGGAATGTGCTCGAAGTAGAGATCGACGTGCCAGAACTGGCCGCCGCCCGGCGTTCCCACATAGGCACCGTCCTTCTTGAGGGTGGACAGCACCAAAATCTCAGGATGGCCGTCGAGGGTCTTCTCGGCTTTGAGCTCGGTATTCAACCGACCGAAGCGCCGGCTGAAAGCAAGATGCTGTTCGACGCTCATGTCATGGAGGTCGCGAAACACCAGCACCAGAGCTTCGAGCCAGGCCCCGCGAATCATCTCAAACGTCTTGTCGTCCAGGGGCCGGGATAAATCGAGGCCGACTACTTCGGCACCCATGACCGCTGATAGAGGTCGTATTTCGATGCCCATCCCTTACGCCGCCGCTGCGACGGCCTCTATCTCAACCAGCAACTCGGGAATGGCGAGGCGCTTGACGACAAGCAGGGTGCTCGCAGGCTTGACGCCGCCGAGCACCCGGTCGCGGACCTCGCGGAATTTCGGAATGTCCGCGGCGCGGGTCAGGAAGATGCAGATCTTGACCAGGTCCTCATACCCCATGTCGGCCGATTCCAAGATGCGGCGGATCTTCTCCCAAACGTCTTCCATTTGGGCTTCCACGCCTTCAATGACGGTGCCGTCTGGACGCACGGCGATCTGACCCGAGAGGTAGAGCCAGCGGGCACCGGGGGCGACCTCAATGGCCTGGGAAATAAGACTGGTCGGGGGCGGCACGTCCAAAGGGTTGCGATGGGTCAGCATGACAAATTCCTCTCAGGTCTAGGGCGACGGGTTATTCCGCCGCCGCCCGCTCGGCGACGCTCAGACCAAACGCCTGGAAGCCCTGGCGCAACTCGCTCAAGTGGGGCTCGCCGAGCGGCTGCAAGGGCGGTCGCGGATAGCCGCCGGGAAGGCCACGGACGTTCATCGCCGCCTTGAAGGCCGCGTAGATGTTGCGCCCGCTGCCGTCGATCAGTTGGCGCAGGAGAAGCCCTTTTTTTTGTAACGTCAGCGCCCGTTCCATGTCGCCTTCCATGGTGGAGTAGTAGATGTCGTTGCCTTCCTTGCCCCAGTAATTTTGGATGCCCTCCACGTAGCCGACGGCGCCGACGGTGAGTGCCGCGACTCCGAACAATCCACCCGGGCCGATGAGCACGCGGATGCGGTCGCCAGCCAAGGCCAAGGTCTCATAGAAGTTATTGAAATCGCGTGAGCTTTCCTTAATGGCCACGACGTTTTTCACGTCGGCCAGCCGGTCCACCATCTCCGGCGTTAGCCGATTGGCGGCCGATGGGATGTTGTAGAGCAAGATGGGTAAATCGGTGGCATCGGAGACGGTCTCGTAGAAAGTGATGATGTCGTCGGGACCGGGATGGACGAAGTAGGACGGCAGGACCATGGCACCGTCGCAGCCGGACTCCTTGGCCGCGTCGACAAGTTCGATGACCTCGGACGGCGTGATCGCTCCGGCGCCGCCGATGACGGTCGCCCGTCCACCCGCCGCTTCGGCGCAAAGGCGCATGACCGCCTTGCGCTCGTCCATGGATTGGGCCCAGAACTCACCGGTGCAGCCGTTGGCGAGCAGACCCGTGCAGCCGTAACCGATGCACAGTTCCACGTTGCGCCGATAGGCCGCTTCATCGATGCGCCCCTCGGCATCGAAGGGCGTCACCAGGGCGACCCAGGGTCCGTGCCAGTCGACCGAATTTTTGTCCATGGCAACCTCTCTTCTGCTGGTTCGCCCCTGACTCGGGACGGATTAATACCGAGGATCAGCGGCGCGGCAACACAACCTCGGCGGAACCCTTGGTCGCCATGTCGCCTTCCTGATTGATGCCCGTGATTTCGAGGCTGACGGTGCCCGACTCTTCGTCCTTCCCGGTCACCTTGCCCCGATAGACCACAACGTCGCCATAAATCCCGGCCTGGCGCACCTGCACGTCGAGCTTCTTGAGAAAGCCGTCGTCGCCCATCCAATTCGTGACCAGGGGGGCGACCCAGGCAAAACGCATGACGCCGTTATCGAACGGCCCCGGCATGCCGCGGCCAGCGGCGAGGTTGATGTCCTCGTGCTGTTGCGAGTACTTCACCGGGAAATTGAGGGCCTTGTTGACGGCAACCGCGTGGGGCGCCTTCTCAAGATCGAGGAAGCCCCAGCGCCCGGCCTTATAGGATGGCCCGATGGCGGCGTTCCAGGCAACCATGTCGCCGATGGTCAGAGGCCCCCGTGTGATGGAGGGAATCTCCTGATCGACCTCCACGTCCTCGAAAGTAAGGCCGTCGCCGCCGGTCCGTTTCTCGGCCTTGAAGGTCTTTTCCAATTCCGCCAGCTCGGCGTCCGAGCATTGATGGATGGGGCGTTCGAACATCACCGCTTCACCAACCTGGGTCGCCATGATCATGGTGGCGGTTGCCGTACCCACGACTTTGTCATCCTGGTCGAGATAGGAGACAGCGGAAATGACGAAGTTAAGCCGCCGGCCTTCCTTGTTGCGCTTCTCGAAGAACTTGTCCTGCTTGGAAACAGCCCGCAGACGGTCGCCGACGCGGATGGGCCGCACCCATTCATAGGCAACACCGCCGATGAGCGACGCCAGCGGCGCCTTCATGGGCGCCCCGTGCAACATCGGATAAAGGACCGAGACCAGATAGGCGGGAGGCGCCAGCTGCGTTCCGTGGCTGGTCTTCGCGGCATAATCAGGGTCCATCCACAGCGGGTTGTCATCGTCGGTGCCATAGGCGAAATGGCGGATCGAATCGGCTGTCACGTCGTAATTCCACGTTTCGCGCTCGCGCACTTCCTTGCCGGTCAGCTTCTCGGTCTCGGCAACCCATTCGTCAATGCGCGCGTCGATTTCTTCCATCGATGTCATAGCCGTCTCCTGATCCTTGATATTAGACTTCGAGCATGATTTTGCCCACGTGGGCGCTGCTTTCCATCAGCCGGTGGGCATCGGCCGCCTCAGCCAGGGGGAAGGTCTTGTGGACCAGGGACTTGAGCCGACCTTCTTCAAACAATGGCCAGACTTTTTCCTCCAAATCCCGGGCGGTTGCGGTCTTAAAGGCATCGGTCTGCGAGCGCAGGGTGGAGCCGGTCAAAGTAAGACGTTTCAGCATCACCGACATCATATTGAGTTCGGCCTTCGGCCCCTTGTTGAAGGCGAGATGGATCATGCGCCCGTCGAGGGCCAGGGCCTTGATATTGCGCTGCATGTAATCGCCGCCGACGATGTCCAAGATGACATTGGCGCCACGCGCCGGAGATTCGCCCTTGACCACCTCGACGAAGTCCTCGTTCTCGTAATTGATGACCCGATCGGCACCAAGCTCGGCACAGGCGGCACAGCGCGCATCCGGACTGTCGGTGGCGAAGACTTTTGCCCCGAATGCCTTGGCCAACTGGATGGCGGTGGTGCCGATGCCGCCGGCGCCGCCGTGAACGAGAAGCACCTCGCCGTCTTTCAAACCGGCCCTCACGAAGACGTTGCTCCAGACCGTGAAGTAGGTCTCGGGCAGGCCCGCCGCCTCGACGGGGCTCAGGTTTCCAGGAATGGCAAGACAATGGTCGGCCAGCACGGTGCAATAGGCCGCGTAACCGCCGCCGTTGGTCAGCGCGCAGACGGCGTCGTCTTCCTTCCACCGCCCGGCCCCTTCGCCGACCGCGACGACAGTGCCGGCGATCTCCAGGCCAAGAAGATCCGAAGCCCCCTTGGGCGGCGGATAGAGGCCGCGGCGCTGCATCAGGTCGGGTCCGTTAACGCCCGCCGCCGCGACCTTGACCAGGACTTCGCCGGGCTGTGGCTCGGGTACGGGTCTCTCGGCGGATTTCAGAACTTCGGGTCCGCCGCCTTCGGCGATCTCGATAACCGGCATTGTGTCGGGCAATGCAGCACTCATGGCTGATCGGTTCCTCTCAATGAAGCTTTGCGGGCGGTCTCCAAACCTGCGCTGGTAGTACAACATGGCCTTTTGCACTGTCAAACGTCGGTCCATGGTCAACGACGTTGCCCGCCGGGTCTAATTCGGCGTATGTATCAGGCTCGATCTGAAGAGGGACGGAGCCCAACAACGGCCACGGCTGATAAAGGGCGCCGGCAAACGTCGATGAAAAACAAACGGGTCAACACCCCTGCCGAAGCCGTCGCCGGAATCGTCGATGGCGCGACGGTGATGGTCGCAGGTTTTGGGCGAAGCGGTGTTCCCGAAGGCCTTACCGACGCTATCTGCGAGCTTGGCGTTAAGGGACTAACCGTTATCAGCAACAACTCGGGCACGGCCAAGACCGGCGTCGCGCGCTTACTCTTGGAGGGCTGCGTCGAAAAGATTGTCTGCAGCTTTCCCCGGGCCAGTGAATCGGGCGTTTTCAAAGAGATGTTCGACGCTGGAAAAGTCGAACTTGAACTGGTGCCCCAAGGTATCCTGGCCGAAAGAATCCGTGCCGGCGGGTCCGGCCTCGCGGGCTTTCTCACTCTCACCGGCGTCGGCACCGAACTGGCCGAGGGCAAGCAGACGATGGAGGTAGACGGCACCGAATATCTCCTTGAGATGGGGCTGCGCGCGGACGTCGCCCTCATCAAGGCGCGGCAGGTGGATGGCCGCGGCAACCTCACCTATCGAAAGGCGGCACGCAACTTCAATCCCATCATGGCGACGGCGGCCGAGATGGTCATCGTCCAGGCTCATGAGGAAGTTCCCATCGGTGCCCTGGATGGCGAACACGTCGTCACCCCGGGCATTTACGTCGATCGCTATTGCGTCTTTCAACAAGAACCCTAGTGGATACCATGGACACCCAAACCAAGGATGAGAGGCTCCTGACCCGGGACCAGATGGCCAAGCGGGTTGCCTTCGAACTGACCGACGGCTGGCTGGTCAACATCGGCATTGGCATGCCGACCCTGGTCTTGCCCCACGTGCCCAAGGACCGCGACGTGATCTTTCACAGCGAGAACGGCATCGTTGGCATGGGGCCGGCACCGGACGATCCGGCCGACAACGACCCCGACCTGCTGACGGCGGGCAAGCAGCCGGCCAGCCTGATTCCCGGTGGGGCGTTCGTCCATCACGCCGATTCCTTCGCCATCGTGCGCGGCGGCCGCCTGGACGCGGCGGTGCTGGGCGCCTTTCAAGTGGCGGAGAACGGCGATCTCGCCAACTGGAAGTTGCTCGGCGCCAAGGGCGGAAGCGTCGGCGGGGCGATGGACATCGCGGTCGGCGCCAAGCAGGTCCTGGTCATGATGACCCATGTGACCAAGGAGGGCGATCCGAAGGTGGTGAAGGCGCTCAGCTATCCCGTCACGGCACGCCACTCGGTCACCAAGATATTCACCGACATGGCCGTCATCGCCGTCACGGCGGACGGCCTGGTGCTTGACGAACTGGCGCCCGGCATCACCGCCGACGAGGTCCAGGCGGCGACGGAACCCAAATTACGGCTCAGCGATTCCCTCAAGGAAATCGCGGTTTAGGAATGCCAGAGCAAATCCCGAGCAAAGGGATTCGTTTGCGACGACGAATTTGCGTAAAATCAATATTTTAGAGCATTCTCCGTGGGCATGAGCGATCGGAAAATGCTCTAAGGAGGGTTCATGATCGTCACCGGCCTTGAGATCTTTATCGTCAATGTTCCCTTCACCGACCCAATGGCGGGTAGCGGGCGCGGCGGCACCACCCAGGTGATCGTCAAGCTGAGTTGCGACAACGGGCTCGTGGGGTGGGGAGAGAGCGCCGCCCAACTTTCCAACGCGACGGCCATCGAAGGCATGATCCGCCACGCGGCGCCGTTGGTCGTCGGCCGCGATCCTTGGGACAAGGAGGCGATCGCCGCCAGTTTCTTCCGCCGTGGCACCGCGCACCGCTGGACCCAGCACGCCAACTTCGCCTACATCGGCATCGACCACGCTCTGTGGGACCTGTGCGGCAAGGACTGCGGCAAACCGGTCTATCAGCTTCTCGGCGGAGCACTCCGTGACGAGGTCGATCACTGTTACTTGCTAAACCCCGGCACGCCAAAGTCCATTGAGAGCCAGGCAAAAAAGGCCCTTGGGCGCGGCTACGGTGTCTTCTACCTGCCCTGCGGCCGCGACACGGACAACGAACGGCGCATGCTGGAGGCCCTGCGCTCCACCCTCGGCCCCGACGGGCGCATCCGCATCGACGTCAACGAACGCTGGACCATCCACCAGGCAATCCGGCTTTTGGTCGAATGGGACCGGGAATACACCATAGAATTTTGCGAGGCGCCGGTCCCCCACGACCGGCCCGAGGGCACGGCTGAGGTACGCCGACGCGTGCCCTGCGCCATCGGCGTCAACGAATGCCTGGACAGTGAGACCCAGGTGCTGGAACTGGCGCGCGCCCGCTGCGCCGACGTGTATTGCTTTGCCCCCTACTGGGTCGGCACCATGCGACGCTTCGTGACCCTAAGCCATCTGATCGCCCTGGAAGGGATGCACGTTGCCAAGCACACGTCGGGTGAACTGGGCTTGAGCGCCGCGGCGGGACAGCATGCGGCGCTTTGCGCGCCCGGACTCATCGACGGCAACCAACAGCAGGCGGTGGACCTTGCCGACGACATCCTGACCGAACCCGTTCCCATCGCCTCAGGACCCAAGTGGGGGCGCATCGAGGGACCCGGTCTCGGCGTCGAAGTGGACGAAGAAAAAGTGGCCCGCTTCCACGAGGCATTCCAGCGCGACGGCCAATACCTGATGCCCGAGTTTCGCGGGCGCTGATGGTCCTTGGATTTAGGGCATGAACACACAAAACTGTGGCGCAATTTTGGTGTCCGCTTCCGTGCCATCCAATTGCGCTGCACCTCTGAGACCGGACGTAATCGGGACCACTGTTGGACTTCCGGATATGACCCTTAGCGGACATTCGCCGGCCGAATGATTTTGCTCGCTGGCTTCCCACCGCCGCCGTCGCCGATAAGACTAAACGGCGCCCAGAAGATGGGGTGGGCGTAATCCGGCGTGCCAGGTGTCTTCTCGGGCCACGGGGACCGACAAGAGATATCGAATTTCACGCCAACGCGCCCTATCCGTTCCGCAATCCCCTGGAATGTTCGCTTCCAACCCGGCGCTCTCGGCCATGGAACACTCGATCTACGACGTCTGGTTGTTGGATTGCCGGGTTCTTGAACCGGACCTTCGGACAAAATCGGCGCACTTGCCTTCAATTTTCGGAGGACGGCGGAATCCCTGACTGTGCCTCACCCGGTCACGCCTTTGAAATCGACGTACAAACTATCGATCGTATACTTGGCCGCGACATGAACCTTGTCGCCCGTCCCGATCTCGACCGGTTCCGCGAAAGGGAAAAGCACAATATTCCAATGGGACACATAGTGCTGGTCCTGCCGGCGGGGGTGGTTTTCGAAGACGGTCTCGCCGCCCAGGGAGAACCGAATCCACTGGATCAAGCCGAGGCAGGTGCCGTTGTCGATTGCCTCAAATTCCAATTCCCTGGAATGGAATGATTTGATGCCCGACGTGAAATCGAATTCGAAGAGTTCCCGGTCGTCTGACAGAATTTCAAAATCCAATGGTTCTGGAGGCAGACTGTATTTATGGGGCGAGAAGGCATTGAAGGGACCAAGATTGAACCCGGCTACAGTGTCAACGCAAACCCACTCCGCCAAGTCCCGGGGGCCAACAAGGCACGCCACGATGGACGCCGTCCGCGGGATGATGGGGGCGCCCGGCTTCAAAAGTTCCCGGCGCGCGTGTTCGAGGGAGGGAATCACTCCTTCTCCGACGACGCTGTTGCTTAGAATCTCGCATACCAACAGGTCGGCGCGATCCTTGATGTCGCGGCCAACGACGAGATCGACCGAATTCCTCGCAAGCACCTGGATGCGATCGCCATAGCCGTTAAGGGCGATAATCTCCCTGGCCTTCTCGGCGATGAGACCAACACTTTCGCAAGTCGTGACTCGTCCGGCGCCAGCCCGCGCGGCCATCATGGCCAGCAAACCGGACCCGGTTCCGATATCCAGGACATGCATGCCGGGCTTCACCATCTTCGCGATCACACGCTCGAAGGCGGCGTTGCGGGTGGCGTCGTTCATCATGGAGAAATGCCAGTGACGAACGATTTTCGACATGATGACACCACGACTGTGGCGATACCGGATCTCGTCCGAGGCCAATTCCATGGCCTTGTCTAGGTAAGACAACGCCACTTCTTGTTGTCCCTTGAGGGAAAGGAGCTGCCCCAGGACATTGTGGGCCTCTGCGAGATCGGCCTTCAGATCGATGGCCCGTCGGAGGGCCGCTTCCGCCTCCTCAATTTGCCGGGACTTGAGCAGGGCCTCCCCCAATCGGCCGTGGGCCTCGGCGAAATCGGGCCGAATTCCAATGGCATGGCGGAATACCGCTACCGCTTCTCCGGTCTGCCCCAAGGCCATCAGGCAGGTGCCCAGACCGTCGTGGATCTCCGCGATGTCGGGGTTGATTTCAAGGGCGCGGCGATAGGCTGGGAGAGCGTCCAGGGGCCTACCCAGGACCAGCAGAGTGTCGCCCAGGTTGTAGAACGCCAGGGGATGGTCGGGCTCGTTATCGATCGCCCGCCGATAGGCGAGGAGAGCTTCGTCAATATCCCCAAGCTCCGTGAGCGCGTTGCCCAGGTTGTTGGGAGCCTTGACGTGGTCCGGCATAATCTCAAGGGTGCGCCGGTAAGCGGCGACCGCTTCCTCCGTTTTCCCCATGCCTCCAAGGACGACACCGAGGTTGTAATGGATTTCACCGTCCTCGGGTCGCGCCTCGGAGGCCTTGCGGAGTAGTCGGCGGGCGATCTTGTGGTTTCCTTTTCCGAACGCCGCCACACCCAGATAGTGCAGGGCGTCCGGGTGTGCCGGGTGCTTGCGCAGGATCGCCTTGAATAGGCGCTCGGCCTCGGCCGACCGACCGGCCTGAAGGTGTCTCAGGGCTAATTCTAAGGTATCTTGGCGGGGCATGAATTTCTCATTCGCGGGAGCCAAACGGGGCCACTCAACCTTCTCGCCATGATGCGGGACAGTTCCCCGACCAGGTCCGGGGAATCGGGTTCGAAGACCGCCTCGGTGGACAGGGTCTCGTCGAGGCGCCTGCGTTACTTGCGGCGGGAATCTCCTCAAGCCCGAAGTGCCTCAGGTGATCGGTGACGAACTGGACATCCAGGGGAACCAAGCCGTCCAGGCGCAGCCGGACGGCCAGATGGACCAGGAAGCCCCGTATCTCGGGATCGACGCAGAACACGCTGAGGTCGTGGCGGTCCTCGACTATGGAGAACATACCCATAGCGTAGGCGCGCAGAAGCATCGTCAGTGTAAGGCGGCGCCGTCTCTCCCTGGGTTTCTCCATGGCCCGAAGATGGCACAGGAGTGCGTCGAACCCAAGGATTATGGCGAGGCGGACAGTCGGGGATGGCCTTAGCCGCGGGATTTGCGTTACGACCGCTATTGGCTATTTTCGCCCCAATTGCAGTCAACAAATTCATGGCCGCAATGACGCCGCAACGGACATCACCAGCATTGCGTTATGAGTTCGTGACCTAGACTTTCTCCAAGACGGCGGCGATCCCCTGGCCCACGCCAACGCAGAGCGTCACCAGGGCATAGCGGCCGTCCGAGCGGTGCAGCTGGTTGAGCGCCGTCAGGGTCAGGCGGGCGCCCGAGGCACCCAGGGGATGGCCAATGGCGATGGCGCCGCCGTTGGGGTTGAGGCGGCTGTCGTCGGCTTCCAGGTCCATGAGTTTAAGACAGCCCAGGACCTGGGTGGCGAAGGCCTCGTTGATCTCAATAACATCCATGTCGGCCAGCGTTAGGCCAGCCCTCTCAAGGACCTTTTTGGTGGCGGGAACGGGTCCCAGCCCCATGACCCGGGGTTCGACCCCGGCCACCGCCCCGGCGACGACGCGGGCCAGGGGCTTGATACCGCCGGCCCTGTCGCCGGCCTCTTTGGTGCCGACCATGAGCGCGCAGGCGCCGTCGTTGATCCCCGACGCATTGCCGGCGGTAACGACGCCGTCGTCGTAGATTGGTTTGAGCTTGGCCAGCCCCTCGGGTGAGCTGTCGGGCCTGGGATGTTCGTCTTCTTCAATCGTTCGCGTCTCGCCCCGCTTGGCACCCGGCACGGCCGCCGGGAACAGTTCGTCGGCATAAAATCCGTCGGCCTTGGCGGCGGCGTATTTTATTTGCGATGCAAGGGCGAAGGCATCGCTCTCGTCGCGCCCTATGCCGTGCTCCCGGCCCACGATCTCGGCCGTTTCGGGCATTTCGTGATCGCCGAACTGTTTGACGATCTTGCGGTTTGGAAAACGGCTGCCGCGGCTTGAATCGTGGACCTTGACCCGGGGGCTGAAGGCCTTTTCCGCCTTGGCCATGACGAAGGGGCCCCGGCTCATGGACTCGACGCCGCCGGCAACGAACACCTCCCCCATACCCAGTTCGGCCGAACGCGCCGCGTCAAGGACGGCATTGAGGCCGCTGCCGCACTGGCGATGCACCGTTACCCCGGCAACCTCGACGGGCAGTCCGGCAAGAAGCGCCGCCCGGCGCGCCACGTTGCGCGAATCCTCGCCGGCTTGATTGCAGCACCCGATGATCACGTCCTCAACGTCCGCGCCCGGAAAGGGAATGCGCTCAAGCAGCGTGGCGATGGTATCGCCCATCAGGTCGTCGGGCCTGACCCCGGCCAGGCATCCGCTATGGCGTCCGATGGGTGTGCGAATGCCGCCATAGAGGTATGCGTTGTCCATGGTCATTCCTTAAGGTGCGAGGTCGGGAGTTTTGAGGGAAACGCCAAGCTGAACCCGCCGCCTGAGCCACAGGCTGGGCCGATAGCGGGGATCGCCGGTCGCCCGTTGCATGGCGTCGAGGATCGCCAGTATGCGCCCGGCCCCCAGACTATCCCCCAACGAGAGCGGCCCCTGGGGGTAGCCGCGCCCAAGACGCACCGCTTCGTCAATTTCGTCGGGCGTTGAGATGCGCTGCTGGGCGATGGCGCAAGCGATGTTGACGACGGCGGCAAGAATGCGCTGGGCGATGAAACCGGGGCTGTCGGCAACCACGGTGACCGGCAGACCGGCCGCCGCGAACAGCCCGTGACCCGCCTCGCGAACCGCCACCTCGGTCACCGGAGTCGCCATCAAGGTAACCCGGCGGTCAAGCTCATACAGGGTGTCCACCGCCAATGTCCGTCGGGGATCCAGGCCTTGGTCGGTAGCCGCCGTTGTGGCGTCGGTACCAAGCGGCGTGACCAGGCACAGTGCATCGGCCGAAGGGGTATCGCCGGTTTCCATCTCGACGGCGTCCGAAACAGCCTTTAGGCAAGCCGCGAGGCGTTCGCCGCCCAGGGCATTCGCCTGACTGACCCAAACACGGGCTGGAAGTTTGTCCGGCGGCGGCGCTTCCTCGGGGCGGTCGATCTTGCCGTCCGTGTAGCGATAGAACCCGGCGCCACTCTTGCGCCCAAACAGCCCGGCTTCGAAGCGCAACCGGGTCTCGGGCGTCAAACGCATGCGGGGCTCGGCATAGAACTGGTGGAACCCCGATTCAAGCGACGGATGGGAAACATTGAGACCGGTGAGGTCGAAAAGCTCGAACGGACCCATTGGAAAGCCCGCCGTCTCACGCATGACCCGGTCGATATCAACCGGCGCAGCCACACCCTCATCGAGCACGGCCAGGGCCTCTGTGCTGTAGCCGCGCCCGGCGTGGTTGACAAGGAACAGGGGGACGTCCTTGACGCGCACCGCCTTGTGGCCCATGCGCTCGACAAGGCCGACCAGAAAATCGCCGACTCGGGCGTTGGTACGTTCGCCCGCCACCACCTCAACCAATTTCATCAACGGCACGGGATTGAAGAAATGCGCGCCCGCGACTCGCTCGGGCCGGGCACAGGCGGCGGCGATGGCGCCGATTGAAAACGACGACGTGTTGGAAGCCAGAATGCAGGTTTCGGACACTATCGTTTCAAGCTCGGCAAAAAGCCGTTGCTTGACTCCTAAGTCCTCGACCACGGCCTCGATGATGACGGTGCAGTCCGCCATGTCGGACAACGCCGGCACCAGGCCCACGCGGGCCACCGCCGCTTCGGCGTCGACGCGGGTAATGCGGCCCTTCTCCGCCTGGCGCATGAGCATGCGTGAAATAAACGCCTGGGCGTCCCGGGCCGCGTCCTTGGAGACATCGGTTAGGGATACCTGGCAGCCGGCGGCGGCGGCGATCTGGGCGATGCCGCGGCCCATCACACCGGCGCCGATGACGCCGACGCGCACGCTCGGATCGTTGGGATCGGGTATCATGAAATTGCCGTCTCCTGGCTCGGAGTCCTAGAACACCCGTTTGTAGCCGTGGCCGGCGGGTCTTGGCAAGCTGCCCGACATCGCCCTTTACTTGGCGCCGGCTTTGGTCGAAACATGGCGCCGAACTTAGGGAGAGAAAATCATGAGTGGACGGTTGAAGGACAAGGTGGCCCTGGTCACGGGCGCCGGTTCCATTGCGCCGGGTTGGGGCAACGGCAAGGCGACGGCGGTGCTGTTCGCCCGCGAGGGCGCCAAGGTCTTCGCCGTCGATAAGAACCCAGCGGCGGCCGAGGAAACTCAAGGCTTGATCACCGATGAGGGTGGGATAAGCGCCGCCCACCAGACCGACGTGACTGAAAACGAACAGGTCCAGGCCATGATCGAGGCCTGTCTTGAGACGTTCGGGCGCATCGACATCCTACACAACAACGTCGGCGGCTCGGTCCCAGGCGGCCCGGTGGACATGCCGGAAGAAGTCTGGGACCAGCAGATCGCCTACAACCTGAAAAGCGTCTTCTTGACCTGCAAACACGTCATCCCGGTGATGGAGCGCCAAGGCGGCGGCGCCATCGTCAACGTCTCGTCCCTGGCCGGACTTCGTCACACCGGCCACTACCACGCCGCTTACGAGGCGGCCAAGGCCGGTATGATGCATTTCACGCGCACATTGGCGGTCGAATACGGACCCAAGAACATTCGCGCCAACACGGTGGTGCCGGGCCATGTCTTCACGCCCCTTGTCGAGCACCGTTTGGCCAAGCAATACCGGGGCGGCAACCTTGAAAATCTGATCGAGGAGCGCAGCCGCGACATTCCCATGGGCCGCATGGGGGACGCCTGGGACGTGGCCTACGCGGCGCTTTACCTGGCCTCCGACGAAGCCAAGAACACCACCGGCATCGAGATCGTCGTCGACGGCGGCGTCACCGTCAAATGTGACTGATAAACAGCCTGTGGTTTGCAATATCCCAGCCAGCCGCTACTATTAAATTCAAGTTATCGCGCATGAACGCGAAACGTAAAATTCATCCAGGGAGTTTCAAGTCAATGGCTACCAAGGGAAGATTCGCTTTCGCGGCGTTCGTGTTGGCGGTGGCGTCCATATTCATGACGATGGGCGGCGCCGAGGCAGCCAGTCTCAAACTCACCAATCGGCTAGCCGTGGACTGCACTCTCAAGGCGCCCAACCTTTCCATCCCGATGAAAGCCAAGTCGATGCAAGATGCCACCATCGACGACGCCGTCGGGGATAATCTGACGGTGGTGTGCAAGAAGAGCGGACTAGACAAGGACGAGACTAAATGCAAATTGCTCACCGGCGGGCCGGGCGGTTCCGGCCAAATCGCCGATAAGGCTTACCCCTTTAAGTACGTCAACGAAATTCACGTGTTCGCCCAGATCGGCCAATGGCTGGTGTGCTCGTCGATCTAATTGGCCACCCCGCGAGTCGGATTTAGAATTGACAAGTCCGCGTCCTGACACGCATATCTGTGCAAACCCGGAAGGCGCGTCGTAACGGACGCTCGATAAATCGGCTGCCAAGCGCCCTGAAAGCCGGGTTTGTTTTTTCCTCACAGGGAGGTTTCCATGCTTAAGAAATTGTTTGCGACCGGCCTTGCCGCGTTGGCCGGAATTATGTTGTTGGTGCCGGCCGGTGAGGCCCGCACCCTAGACGAAATCATCAAGGCCGGTGTGATCCGCGTCGGCGTCCAGCCCAATCTGCCAGGCAACAGCGTTCTGAAGCCGGACGGCTCGTGGGAAGGCATGGATATCGAAATGGGTGGGGCCATCGCCAAGTCGCTTGGCGTCAAGGTGGAGTTCGTGCCCTCCAAATCGCCGCAGCGCGTTCCCATCTTGGTTTCCGACCAAGCGGATATCATGCTGGGCGGACTGACCCGCAACGCGCGGCGCGCCAAGCTGATCGACTACTCCCTTCCCACCTTCACCGAATCCCAGGTCGTTCTAACGACGTCGAAAAGGGCAGACCTGAAGAGTTGGAAGGATTTCAATCGCTCGGATATTACCCTGGCCAACGTGCGCGGCTCCGTCCCCGCCCAATGGACGCGCAAGAACGCGCCCAAGGCCAAGGAAATCCTGTTCGACAGCGGGGCCGACGTGGTCCGGGCCATCGGCCAGGGGCGTGCCGACGGGTCAATCGCGATCATCGACAATTGGCTCAAGTTCACCAAAAACTACGCCAACGTGAAGTGGCACGTGTTGCCCGATACGATCTACCTCGGCTACTGGGGTATCGGCATGCAGAAGGGCAACAACTCTCTGCGCCGTTGGCTGAACATCTGGCTTTACGATTTCCAGAGCAAAAACAAGCACAACGCTCTGTGGGAGAAGTGGTATGGATCGCCGCCGGCGTTCCCGGTCGTTCCGACCTACTACTTTCCGTAAGGCGTAAACAACCAGGCCGCTGTCCGGGAATTATCGGACAGCGGCCTTTTGTTGTCCGCCCTTCTTCAAGACGCGAAGCGCTCGACCGAGAAGGCGTCGAGGTCAAACGTCGATGTCTTCCCGGCGATCCGCTCGGCCAGCAGTCGACCGCAAATCGGCGCCCCGGTGAAGCCCGGGTTGGGCGGCACGGCGAGATAGAACCCGGGCACTCCCGGCACCTCGCCCAGAATCGCATCGCCGTCCGGCGTCAAAGTCAGCATGCCGCCCCAGGTGCGTAAAAGACGCAGCGGTCCCAGGCCGGGGACGACGCTTCGCGCAACGCCCAAGTTCCCCTTTATGCTTTTCTTGATCACGTCGGGTCGGCCTGTCGCGTGATCAAACACGGCCGGCCAACCACCGCCGATAACGACATTGCCGCGCGCCGCCTGCTTCATGGACAACATGCGATCCCCGTGCTGCACCAAGTGCTTGGCCAGGGGCGGCGCGGCCTCGGTCACATTCATGAGGCGGGCATGGGTCTCAATGGGCAGGCGGACCCCGACCATGGCGGCCACGGTGGCGGCCCCGGCTCCCGCCGCGTCGACCACCCGCCGGCAGCGAATGGCACCGTTATCTGTGAGCGCCTTGAAACCGTCGCCGGTGGTCTCCAGGGCCAAGAGTTCGGTGCTCCGCAAAAAGCGGGTTCCAGCCCGCTCGGCACCCCGCGCCACGGCCCCCGTCGCCATGATCGGATTGATCTTACCCTCGTCGGGGCAGAACGCGGCGCCGATAACGCGTTCGGAAAAATAGGGCGCGATAGATCTGAGATCGGATCCGCTCACCACCTCTACGTCCAAGCCGTGGCTCCTTTCTTCCTTCGCCTTCTCTTCCAGCATGCGCAACTGCCCGTCGGTTTCGGCCACCATAAGACCGCCGTCCAGAACCAATTCTATGTCGCGGTCCAGTTCGCCAGCCAATTCCCGCCATGTCTCGACAGACGCCATGACCAATGGCAAGAGCCTGTTTCGCCCGGCGATCCAAAGCGGATCACGGCTTTTGAAGAAACGCGAGACGATCATGAGATGAAGGCTTCCGGCATTGACGCCCGAGGCTTGGTCGTTGATCCCGTCGCGGTCGATGACCACCACGTCAAGCCCCAGACGAGCTAGATAGTAGGCGGCGCAGCAACCGACCACGCCGCCGCCCACGACCAGGACATCGGTCTCCGTCAATCGATTACTTTTATCGCGCTCCGACACCCGGGTATCCTTGTTCATGCGGCGACGGTTCGTCTATAGTGCCGCCAAGGAATCAACCGACGGACGGCGGAGGAAATAGGCATGGATAAATCAACGGTGGACTGGCACGGCGTCATGCCGGCAATCGTGACGCCCTTCGACCGCCAAGGCAACATCGACGAAGCGGCATTCCGCCGCCATATCGACATCAACGTCGACTATGGCGTGACCGGAATCGTCGTGACCGGCTGCGCGGGCGAGGCCTGGGCGCTTTCGATCGACGAGCGCAAGCACTTGTTCACATTGGCGATGGACGTGGCCCAAGGCAGGATCAAGGTCATTGCCGCGACAGGATCGATCCGGGCGGAAGAAGTGATCGACATGAACCGCCATGCCAAGGACGTGGGCTGCGACGGCGCCATGGTCCTAGCTCCGTTTTTCCCCAAATTGCATTCGGCGGACGACCTTGTCGCCCATTACCAGATGGTCTCCGACGCCGTCGACCTGCCGATCATGCTCTACAACGTTCCCGGCTATAACGTGAACGAGATGACGCCCGAGATCATCTCGCGCCTGGCCGATATCAACGCGGTGGTCGCCATAAAGGAGAGCACCACTGATTGGGAAAAATTCTTCCGGGGCTATCACCTTGTCAGCGACCGCATCCATTACCTCACCGGTCAGCTCAGCCTCTATGGCCTGGCCGCCGTCGAGCACGGCGTGCGCGGCACGGTGACCGGCGCCACCAATTGCTGGGGCGCCGAATCGGTCGAATTCTTCAACGCCTGCCTCGAAGGCGACAAGGAGAAGGCGCTGCGGCTGCAAAAGAAAGCCGTGGACCTGTGGGATCTGGCCATGGCCAACCACCGCAACCTCTATCCGGCGATCAAAGCCATGATGAACCTCCAGGGCCTGCCGGGCGGCCATGCGCGGCCGCCGCTGAGAACACTTGGCGAGCCCGATCTGACAGAGTTGCGCGACGGCATGATCGACCTAGGGTTCACCATCGCTGCCCAAGCGGCGGAATAAGGAGCGGTACCCGGCGGTTGGAGGAATCGATCATGTCCGCTAGCTTGGACGGAAAGGTTGCTGTCGTCACCGGCGGCGGCACCGGTATCGGCGCGGCGGCTGCCGTTAGCTTGGCCAAAGAGGGCTGCCGGGTCGTGGTCTCGGGCCGGCGCGTCGATGTCATCGAAAAAGTTGCCAAGGACGTATCAGGCCTTGCCGTCGCCGCGGATGTGGCAAATGAAGATGACGTCGTCGGCCTGTTCAAGGCCTGCGATGACGCTCACGGGCGACTGGATATCTTGATCAACAACGCGGGCTTCGGCGGCGGCGGCGTGATGGGTGCCGCCGATATAGACATGGAAGCCTGGGATCGCACCTTCGCCGTCAATGTGCGGGGTGTTATGCTGTGTACCAAGCACGCCATCCCGCTTCTCAAGCGCCACGGGGGCACCATCGTCAACGTCGCCTCCATCGCCGGCATCAAACCTAATATGAGGCAGATTCCCTATGGCGCCAGCAAGGCAGCCGTTATCAGTCTCACGCGCTCGGTGGCCGATGAGGTGGGGGTGTTGGGGATCCGGGTCAACGCGATCTGTCCCGGCGCCGTGGACACGCCGCTTTTCCGCGGCAACGCAGCTGAGCGCGTGGCACGCACTGGCGGCAAGGTAGAGGACGACGTTGAACGGATCGCCGCGCTGTCGTCCCTTGGCCGACTGACGACGTGCGAGGAAGTTGCGTCGGGCATCCTATTCCTTGCCACCGAGGCATCGGGCAGCATGACCGGCACCCGCCTCGTCATGGATGCCGGCAAGGTCTGACCTAAATTCCACTCACGTAAGCGATTTTCAGCTTGTCCGAAGCTCATAGGGGGTCGGCGCGAGCGCGTCCGGGCGCGCCTCGACCGCCCGCGACTGCTTGATGCGGACCTCCATCCACCACCCTAAGCGGGTCAGGGGGTAAGACAGCACGAAATAGAGAATAAGGATGCTTCCGAACGAAAGGATGGCGGAAAAACCGAAGTTAGTGAAGTACTTGCCGACCGCCGTCAGCTCCATCACCCCGACCTGGGAGGCCAGCGCCGTATCCTTGATGAATACGACGAAAAAGGCGAAAGCGGGCGGAAGGATCACTTTCCAGGCCTGAGGCAAAACGACGTGTCTCAGGACCTGGAGGCGGCTGAAGTTCATGGCCATGGCGGTGTCCCACTGGGTCGCGTGGACGGACTCAAGCCCGGCACGAATGATCTCGCCAATAAAGGCGGTCGAGATAATAACGATCGAGATGCAGGCGATGGTGAACAGCGAATAACTCTGGCCCAGACCCTTGGAGACGAATAGGACGAGGAACAAGAGGACCAGAAAGGGGACGCGACGGAAGAACTCGACATACGAAATCATAAACAGACGGACGGGAACGAACAGCCAGCCCGGCGTTGTACGCAGGTAGACCAAGACAAAGCCGAAGAGAAAGCCAAGGCCGCATCCAATGACGGTCATCATCAACGTCCGCGTCATCGCCCAGAATAGATAGCCGGCGTTTTCCAGGGTCAGGAACCGCGGCAGCTGTTCAAGGAATAGATCGAACATCAGAACACCTTCGCCTTGACCCGGAATACCCGGCGGCCGATGTAGGCCAGAAGCGCGCTGGCGAGGATGGTGATCGCAACGTAAATGAAGGCGACGATGATGTAGACTTCGATGGAGCGGAAGGTGTCGGATGCCACGTTGAAAGCCCGCCCGGTCAGTTCCTCGACGCCCAGGATGGAGGCCGCCGCCGTGCCCAGGATCATCCAGATGTACCAATTGGAAAGCGGCGCGAAGAGTACCTTGGCGATATGGGGCAAGATGACATAGCGGACCGATTGCATCAGGCTGAAACCGAGGGATTCGGCAGCTTCCAATTCCATTTTACGGACCGAGGCGAAGCCGCCGCGCATGATCTCGGTGATGTAGGCACCGGAGTTGAGGGCAATATTGAGCAGCATGGTCTTGTACGGCGACAGCACGATGCCGAACTCGGGCAACCCAAAGAAGATGAAGAACGCCGTTACCAGACCCGGCGTGTTGGTAAAGAAGACGACATAGACATTGACCAGGTTCACAAGCCACTTGGGTCCATAAGACTTGGCCACTGCGCCGAAAAGACCGATGGTGCAACCGCACCAGAAGCCGAGGAAGGAAAGATGAAGGGTGATCCAGGCGCCTCCCATCAGGTAGGGGACTTCCCGGAAGGCCTCGCCCCATTGGAAGGTATACTCCATGGCCTCAATCGACCATCGGACCAGCAGCCTGTCAAGAGTCGAGGACCGGTGTCTTGACCCGTAACAGAGTCCGCATGCTGCTCGCCGCCCTCGTCTTCCTCTTTATCGCGGTGGGGGCAGCCCAGTCGTTCCTCGCCCCGGGATCGTGGACCGAGTCCCTGTCCGGGGCCGAACGCATCGTGGCCCGGGGCGATGACGCCGCCGCCCCGGTCGCCGAGCTTGATCCCCTCCGCGAAGTTCTCCTCTACTATGCCAATGGAATGGTCCACGTCGCCCGGCGCTACACCGATGTCGATCTTCATGGCGAAGCGGCAACGCTTTTGGATCGAGTGGTGCGGGTACGGCGCGCATTCCTGGGTCCCAGCCACCCGGAACTGCTTTCGGCCTTGAAACTTCGGGCCGAGGCCCGACGCCGGGCCGAGCCGCTTCCTTGACCCTTGACGCGATATCGATTTACCCTTTTGGCCGTGACGGCGGAGGAAACGCGGCATGACCCGGGCGGTTCCCGGCCCAATCAAACCAGCAGACCTGGAAGCTTTCGAACGCGATGGCGCTATCTGCCTGCGCGGAGTCTTCGACCAGGACTGGATCGAGCGCATGCGTGGTGCCGTAGACCGCCTCAAGGCCGAGCCGGGTCCCATGCGCCAGAAATTCCGGCCCGACGATCCAGGCGAGTTCTTCAGCGACAAATTCATGTGGACCCACGATCCCGACTTTCGTGACTACGTCATGCGGTCCCCCGCAGCGGAGCTTGCCGGGCGGCTGATGGGCTCGGCCAAGGTCAACGTCTTCTTCGACCAACTTCTGGTCAAGGAGCCCCGGACCCCGGCGCCCAGTCCCTGGCATCAAGACCTTAACTTCTGGCCCTTCACGGGGCGCCAGGTATGTACGCTTTGGATGCCCCTCGATGTCGCCGATCATGACAGCGGCGTCTTGGAATTCGTGCGCGGCTCTCATCTGTGGAAAGAGCGGCCGTTTTCCCGTGAGCTGGTTTTCGCCAACGACGACAAGCAGCCCCAGGATGTGGCGGGCGATGACATCCCCGAAACCGACGATCCCCAAGCCCTGCCCGATATCGAGGCCGACCGGGATGCCTACGAGATCGTTTCGTGGGACGTCGAGCCGGGCGACGTCCTGGCTTTCACCGCGCTCACGCTGCACGCCGCACCAGGCAACGCCTCGGACCGCCGCCGCCGGGCCCTGGCCACGCGCTGGACCGGCGACGATATCCGCTATGCGGTGAAGCGCAAGTTGGCGACCTTGCTGCGCGACCCGGGGCTGGTGCCGGGCGACGCCATGGATTGCGAGCTTTTTCCCGTCGTCTGGCGGGCGGCCCAAGACACTTGAAGGCACCGTCGGTGACCGAGAGACACGAACCGGGGGTGGCTTTGGACGACACCGACGTACTCGTGGTGGGCGGCGGTATTGTCGGATGTTCGACCGCGTACTACCTGGCTCGCTTTGGCGTCGATGTGGCGCTCGTCGAACGGGACGACCTCAATACCGGCGCTTCGGGTGCCAATGCGGGAAGCCTGCACGCGCAACTGACGTCGCGCTACTTCGCCGATGGACCGCCGTCGCGCGTTGAGGCGGCGGCCCGCGCCCTCATTCCCCTGTCGCGTGAGGCCGTGGATACCTGGGAAGAGCTTTCCCGCGACCTCGACCACGATATCGAGTTCATGAAGGGCGGCGGCCTCATGGCAGCCGAGAGCGCGGCCGAAATGGATTTATTGCGGCGCAAGGCAAGTCTTGAACAAGCCGCAGGGCTGGATGTCCATCTTCTCTCGCGCTCGGAAGCAAGGTCTTTTGCGCCTTACCTTGCGGAGACGGTTCAGGGCATTGAGGTCTGCCCCATCGAAGGCAAAATCAATCCGCTTTTAGCGACGCCGGCCCTGGCCCGTGGAGCCACACGGTCCGGCGCCCGCATCCACCGGCGGGCAGGACTCTTGTCTCTGGAGCGCGACGGAGGCGGTTTCCTGGCCAAGACTGCACGCGGTGTTGTCCGTTGCCGCCGCGTCGTTGTTGCCGCCGGGGTCGGGGCCGCGGCCGTCGCCGCCATGGTCGGCCTTTGCCTTCCCGGAGAGGCACGGCTTCAGCATATGAATGTCACCGTCCGTACCCGGCCGATGCTCCCCCATCTCGTGCAGCACGCCGGCAAACGGCTGACCATGAAGCAAAGTGCCAGCGGCACGGTCATCATCGGCGGCGGACTACCGGCCCGGCGCGATCCGGCGACCGGCAAGATCCAGGTGTTACGCGACAGCATTGAGGCCAACCTCAAGACGGCCCGGAATCTTGTCCCCGGCACGGCGCGGCTCCAATTGCTGCGCACTTGGGGTGGCGAGAGCCTAATGACCGATGGCAACCCGATCTTGGGCGGCGTTTCCTCGGTACCGGACTTTCATTTGGCGATTCCCGCCAACTCGGGCACCACCACCGGACCCCTTTGCGCCCGGTTGTTGGCCGAATCCCTGTCGGACCGGCGGCCATCCCTCGACCTGGATGCGTTCTCTATCGAACGCTATTGACGGACCCGCGTCACGCCGTCTTGGCCAGGCTCCCCTCGAGGACGCCGGCGCGGATCAGGACGTCCCTAAGTTCGCCTTCCTCGGCCGGTGTCAGGGGCGAGACGTGATCGCGGGGCACGCCCGCCGGCAGCCCAATCATGTTGAGAGCCGCCTTCAATCCCGCCGGCGGTGTGCCCACGGTGTGCAGGAGAGCCTGGTTCACCAAGCCGTAACGGTAGTGAAGATCGAACCGTTCCGCCGGCGTCATGTCATGTATGTCCAAGAACTTGCGGCAATCGGCGCCGAACATTTCGGGCCCGGTGCCGACGAAACCGCCGGAACCCAACAGCAGGGCGGGAATCATGGTAAGGCGTTGACCGTAGAGAAAGGGGAATCGATCGCCCATCTCGGCCAACATGGTGGTGATGTGGTCCATGTCGGGCGGCGCGTCCTTGACCACGTCCACCGGCGCCACGTCGCAGATCGAGCGCAGCACGTCGGCGGTGATGTTGAAGTGCGAGATAAGCGGCAGGTTGTAAACCATCATGCGCAGCGGCGCCGCCTGAGTCACCGCCTGGAAGCGCTCGACGATCTTGTCGGCCGAGGCGTCGTGGATGGGGGGCTGGCAGAGGCTGATGCCGGGCGCTCCGGCGGTGGCCGCAATCTCGGCCCGTTCGATGCAGCGCCGGTTGGACGTCCGCGTCACGTTGACGTAGAACGGAATTCTATCAGCGATCGTCTTGGCCGCTGTCTCCGTCACCTGGCGCAACTCGTCATCGCTCAGCGCGTAACCCTCACCGTTGTCGCCGGCGATCAGCAAAGTGTCGACCCGTACCACGTCGAGGTAGTAGCGCAGGACCTCGGCATAGGCGTCCAGCATTAACTCGCCCTTGGGATTAAACGGCGTGGCCGGCGCCGCACAGTGAATCTGTCCCTGGAACGGGGAATGGGTATAGGTCTTATCCATCATCGCGTTGCCTCTCTCTGAATTCATGCCGGGCCGACACAGGCAAGGTATAGCACAGGCAAGTCACTCTGCGTTATGATCCCGCCGTGTGGCGGCACGATCTCACGGGGGAAGGACGATCATGGCTAAAAAAGAGATCGAAGGCGACTGGGTCCTCGGATGGCCCGACCGCAAGAGGCCCATGCACAAGCAAAGCAAGGACGCCGAGGGCCGCGTCATCGGGGCCCGGACGCCGATTTTGGATCAAGAAGGGCTGATCACGCCGACCGATGCGTCCTACATCGTGGCCCAATTGGGGATGCCCGAGCCCGTGCATCCGGACGATTTCACGGTTGCCATCTCGGGCGAGGTCGAACGCCCGGGCGACTTCACCCTCGACGATCTGCGCAAGCTTCCCGGCCACAGCATACGCGCCGTCATCGAATGCGCCGGAAACGACGGGGATTTCTTTGAATATCTTGGCGAGGGAAGCAATGCCAAGAAGCCGTCAATGGTGCTGGAGGAGGGCGACACCGTTCACTGGCGTCAGTCCTCGCCTGACGTCAATCCCGATGAGGTCGACGATTTTCTCGAGGGTCTGCCGACCACCTGCTTCCTCAGTTCCGGGGAATGGACGGGGGTGCCATTGGCCGAGGTCCTCAACCGCTGCGGCCTGAAATCCAACGCCGTCGCCGTGCGCGTCGAGGGCTGGGACAGGGGCCGGCCCGATCCGGTGGTCCAGTACCTGTCGGCGCGACGCACCGATTTCGATGTCGTCGATCCCGGCATCATCAACTTTGACAAGGGCCTGCCCCTGGAAAAGGCGCTTCACCCCGACACAATTTTGGCGTGGTCCCATAACGGCGAATACCTGCGCCACGTCCATGGCGCGCCCTTGCGTCTGGTGGTGCCGGGTTGGGCCGGCAACTGGTGGATCAAGTGGATCCACAAGATCGAAGTCATGGACCATATGCCGGAGTGCTATCACCAAACCCATTACTTCATCTTCGCCAAGTCGCCCGACGACCCGGACAAGAAGATGATGACCGCCATGGGGGTCAAGACCTTGATCGTCGAGCCCAGGGACGAGGATTCACCCCTTTCCAAGGGCACCCACGTCGTGCGCGGCTTGGCTTGGAGCGGCGAGGGCACCATCACCCAGGTCGAGGTCAGCACCGACGGCGGCGAGACGTGGACCGAGGCCCACGTCGAAAAGACGGGGGATAAATGGCTCTGGTCGCGCTGGTCCTATGTGTGGGAAGTCGATAAGCCCGGCACCTACGCCATCATGGCCCGGGCCACCGACGAGAAAGGCCGCCGCCAGCCGCAAACGGAGTGGAATTTCCAGCGCAAGCACTTCGACGGCATCGTTCCCGTCGACGTCACCGTTGAATAAGAGCCTATCCAAATAACGGAGGCGGTTCGTGCACATCGTCGTCTGCATAAAACAGATCCCCGATCCGGAGATGGCGCCGTCCCAGTTCCGCATCGACGAGGACGCCAAGACGGCGGTCCCCTGGCCGGGCTCGTCCCTGGTCCTTAGCCCCTTTGACGAACAGGCGGTGGAGGCCGCGCTGCGCGTCCGCGAAACCCTTGGCGAAGCCAAGATCACACTTGTATGTTTGGGACCCGAGCAGGCGCGCGCGGCCATCAAGGCCGGTCTTGCGCTAGGCGCCGACGAAGGGGTGTTGCTCTCAGATCCCGCTTTCGAAGACGGCGACGCCATCACCACCGCCGTGGTACTGGCGAGGGCAATTGAAAAGATCGCCCCGTTCGATCTGGTACTCGCCGGACGCCAGGCGGCGGACACCGACGCCGGCGTCGTCGGTTGCGGAGTGGCTGAGCTGCTTGGCATCGCCGCCGTCACATTTGCCAGAGATATACAGATCGAAGACGGCCGGGCGCGCGTCGCCCGGGCGCTGGCCGACGGGACCGAGACCGTCGAGGCGCCCCTGCCCTTGGTGGTTACCGTCTCCCACGAAATGGGGCCGCCGCGCCACGCCAGCCTGCGTGAGACCATGCGGGCGGCAAAGAAGCCGGTGGAGGAATGGAGCGCCGCCGATCTCGACCTGCAACCGTCGGAGGTCGGCCAAGCCGCTGCCAGGCGCGTGGTCGAGCGTCTCTATATACCCACAAGCGACGTCACCTGCGAGTTTGTGGAAGGTGCCACCGCCCAAGAGCAGGCCGCCGATCTGGTCGAGCGGTTGCGCCAGGCCGAGGTTCTATGAGGCCCGGCCATGACCGATAAATCGGGCGTCGTGGTCCTCATCGAATGCGAGGATGGGGCGCCGGTCCCCATGTCCACAGAGTTGCTGGGTCTGGCCCGAAGCCTGGCCGACAAGACCGGCGGGTCCGTCACCGCCCTCGCGCTCGGCAGCGGCATCGCAGGCGCCGGCGATATCCTTGTCGCTCACGGCGCGGACCGGGCCTACCTGGCCGATGACCCGATCTTCACGCCCTATCAGGCCGACGCCTGGATGGCCGTCCTGGTCGAAACCCTACGCGATCTGGCGCCCGCCGCCGTTCTGGCCGGCCATGGTGCGGTCGGGGCGGACCTGGCACCGCGCCTGGCCTTTCGCCTGGAGAGCGCCGCCGTCACGGATTGCATCGCGGTCAGCGCCGAGGGCGGGGGACTTACGTTCACCCGGCCCTGTTACGGCGGCAAGGCGCACGAGGTGGTGTCGGTAAAGACGGCGCCGGCCGTCGTTACCCTGAGGGCCAAGTCCCACGCCCCGGCGACACCTGATGAGGATCGCCAAGGCGAGGTGATCGTGCTCTCACCCGACATCGACCCCGCGAACATCCGCGTTCGCATCGTCGAGAAGCGCCGGGAAACAGATGACGGCCAGCGCCTGGACACGGCCCGCGTCATCGTCGCCGGCGGCCGCGGTCTCGACGGCGCCGAGGGATTTCAGATCGCCGGCGATTTGGCCCAGACCCTTGGCGGGGCGCTTGGGGCGAGCCGCGTCGCCTGCGATCTGGGATGGTGCCCGCCGTCGCGCCAGATTGGGCTTTCGGGACGCACGGTGGCGCCGGAGCTTTACCTGGCCCTTGGCATATCGGGCGCCGCCCAGCACATGTCGGGTTGTGCCGGGGCGAAGACCATCGTCGCTGTCAACACGGACGCGCAAGCACCGATCTTCAAGTATTGCCGCTTCGGCGTCATCGGCGACTGCCGGGAACTCGCCGCCGCCCTGATCGCCGCCCTCGATAAATCCAAGGGATAACGACGCCCCAAAAAGAAAAACGGGCCGCCCAATGGACGGCCCGTTCGTCGGTTTATGAAAGCCGTCAGGCTAATTGATGAGTGGTACGTCAAGGGTGACGACTGTGTTGCCGTCAACGTCCTCGCTGACCGAGTAACCGGAGCCCTCCTGGGCCCTGAGGGTGACCTCGACAGAATCGCCGCCTTCGTTCGTGGCTCCAATCACGGTCTCGTGAGTCTCGGCGTTGAATGCAACGACGACGTCATCTCCGCTGAAGCCCTCGAACACCAGCGCGTCGTCGATACCAAAATCAACGACAATGTCATCACCCGCGTCGGCATCGAACGTGAAGATGTCTCTACCGCCGCCGCCGAAGAGGAAGTCGTCGTCAATGCCACCGAATAGCACATCACTCTCGTCGGTACCGACAAATACATTACTGTCGGTCACGTCGAGAGCGGTCACTGTCAAGCCGTCGGTCGAGAAGATCGGGTCGAACAGGGCGCCGTCGTCGGTATCGAGCAAGCCGCCGATCGAGTCGAAAAATCCGCTACCCACGCCGCCCCAACTCAGCACATTGTACTAACCGCCGAAATTCACCTCGGAACCGTCGGCCAAGCTGATGTTCAGCGCTCCGCCCATTACCATGTCGCCGCCGACTACCAACGAGGTCGAGCTTTCGCCGATGGTGGCGTTGTAAACCGTGTCCTCACCAAGCGAGACATTGTCGCCGACGGTGACGGTGACGGTGTTGGTGAAACTGGCGTCATTGCTGAGCTCCAGGTCATCACCGATGGTGAGGGTGCCGGCGTTGGTGAAACTGGCGTCATAGTCGAGATCCAGGTCACCACCGATGGTGAGGGTGCCCAAGTTGTCGAAGCTGCCGCTGCCCCAAACATTCAGCTCGTCGGCAACGTCGATGGTGCCGGCCACGTAGTTGGTGAAGGTGGCGGACGTGTCCGACCAGCCGCCAACATCCAGGTCGTTGTCGACGTCGATGGTGCCGTAGTTCTGGAAACTGGGGGAATCGCCGCCGCCTTCGCCCCAACTCTCGACCTGCAGTTCGTCATCAACGTTGATCTGGCCGTAGTTGACGAAGCTCGCGTCGTCGTAGACCTCAAGGTCCTCGTCGACGTCGACGGTGCCGGTGCCATAGTTGGTGAAGCTGGAACTGCCCCAGACCTCCAGGTATTCGTCCTGGATGTCGACGGTGCCGTAGTTCTCGAAGCTGGCGTTGTCGCGGGTCTGCAGGTCGTCGTATTCGACCGTGACAGTGCCGTAGTTGGTGAAGCTGGCGTTGTCTTCGAGCGCCAGGTCGTCGTATTCGACCGTGACGGTGCCGTAGTTGTCGAAGCTGGCGTTGTCGTAAAGCGCAATGTCGTCGTAAACGGTGACGGCGCCGTAGTTGGTAACGCTAGCGTCGTCGTAGAGCCACAAGTCGTCGTCCACGGTGACGGTGCCGTAGTTGGTGGCAACCGCGTCGTCATCGAGGGTAAAGTCCCCGTCCACGTAGACGGTGCCGGACAGGGCGTTGGTGACGTCGCCTTGGCCCTCGACCGTCATATCGTCCAAGACCGTCAGGTTGCTGATGTTGGTGCGGGTGTCATCGACGGTTAGGTAGTTGAACGTCGCATCTTCTAACATGACGATGCGGTCGTCGAACTCCAACAACTCGATGTCGCTTAAGATGTCCGTCCCGTCGCGGCCCGCGATGTTGTCAATGACCGTCACGTTTCCCGTCAGCCCGTCGATGGCAAGGGTATAGTCCGCGAAAATGCCCGAGAAGACAGCCGTGTCCGTCCCTTCGCCGCCGAACAGCGTGTCGTCTCCGCCACCGCCGACCAGGACGTCATCGTCGCCGGGGACGTAGCCAAGGTCGTTGCCGATGATCGTCTGCGGCGCGTCTCCAAAGCCCGTTGAGTTCGTTGTCGGATCGATACTGACGTTGAGGACGTAATCGCCACCGTCGTAATACGACTCCCCGCCACCGAACGGGTTCTGGTAGTAGCCCGTGACCGCCGCGTAATAGATGCCGGCGGTGGGCACCGTGTACTCGATGTAGGAGCCGTAACTGTGCACGCTGCCGCCGCCGCCATAACTGGTCGACGTATCATCGTCCATCGTCAGTTGATTGCCCTCAGAATCGTAGAACCACAACATGGAGTCGAACGAATCGCCCTGGTTCCGGGCGTAGTCGATGTCCAGGGTCAAGCGTTCGCCGGCCTCCAGGGTAAAGGCGTAGAAGTCGACGTCGCTTCGATTGTCGTGCAGTGCCTCGATCGACACGCGGGGCAGGGAAGCGTCGCCCACGTCCGAGCTATACGCGACGCCGAAATCGGAGCGCGCGATAACCTGGGCGGTGGCGATCGTATTGTTGTCGACGAAAACGGGGGTCTCTCCGCCCTCGCCGACGCCCTGCCCGTACAGCACGTCGTCGCCGTCCAGGCCCATGATCACGTCGTCGCCACCGAGACCGGATATCTCATCGTCGCCGCTCGTTCCGACGAGGACATCATTGCCATCGGTGCCGGCGCTGGGCACGGGCTCTTCGACATCCGCCACCGACACCGCGATGGAGCCGGTCGTGGAGGCCGAAGCGCCGCCCTCGCCGTCGACCGTCGAGGTGGCGGTAACCGACAACACGGAATCGCCGTAGTAATCCTGCGCCGTGATGAGGCTCAGCCCGTCGAGCTCACCCTCGGTGAGAGTCCAACTGCCGTCGCCATTGTCGTTGCCGGCCGAAAGGGTCGCGCCATCGGGCAGGTCGGAAATGGTGATCGAAAGGGTCTCGTTGCCGACCTCGTCCGTCGATGCGACCGAAATGTTGAGCGGAATGCCGCCCTCTTGGTCCTCGTCGCCGGAAATCGGGCCGACCGTGAGCTCGGGCGCATCGGCGGTCGCCAGGCGCTGGGCTTCCGCCGCCGCCGCGTCGTCATCGTCGTCGGTGCCGCCAAACAAGTCGACGTCGTCGCCGTCGTCGCCACCGTCATCGCCACTCGGCGGAGGTGGAGGCGTGTCGCCGCCGAGGTCCGTATCCCCGCCGGCCGCCGTCTCAAAGCCTTCGTCAAGGGACTCAGCCAGCTCTTCCTCGGTAATTTCCTCGTCCTCGGCGAGTTCCTCTTCGAGCTCTTCTTCGATCTCTTCCTCGACAACCTCTTCCTCAAGAACTTCTTCCTCGCCCTCGCCTTCCTCGACGACCTCTTCTTCGAGCAATTCCTCCTCGCCCGCGGTCTCCTCGGCGGTCTCTTCCTCAACGGTATCCTCGGCCGCCGCTTCCTCGGCGCCGTAGGTGC